>Ga0255774_10000301_pt1 | contig 46019 bp, 27 predicted proteins | sample 101ome_17_FD_179972 | JGI IMG/M metagenome (GOLD analysis project Ga0255774, IMG submission 179972) | Coastal salt marsh microbial communities from the Groves Creek Marsh, Skidaway Island, Georgia - 101407AT metaG (version 2) | ecosystem: Environmental > Aquatic > Marine > Intertidal zone >... | reverse complement strand
GACGCCCAAGCCGCCAAGGCGGCGCAAGACGAACGCGACGCCCAAGCCGCCAAGGCGGCGCAAGAAGCGCGCGACGCCCAAGCCGCCAAGGCGGCGCAAGACGAACGCGATGCGCAAGCCGCCAAGGCGAAGATGGACCGCGAGGCTCAAATCCAAGCTGCCAAGGCGGAATTCGAGAGACAAGCGCGAGAGCGTACGGCACAGGCTAAAGCCGCGCAAGAGGCCAAAGAATCCCAAGCGCGACAGTTGACGAGCGTCGTCACGAAGACGGACGAAACCGTCGCCGAGAGCGTCAACGAAGAGATTGAAAGCCTTCGCGCCAAGCTCGCCGCCGAGACTGAGAAGTTCGAGCACGTGAGCAAGGATCTCGAAAGGCTCATGGAGAACGACGTGGCCGCGAAGAGCGCGCTGAAGGAGGCTCGAGCGGAAGTCGAAACGCTTCGCGCGCAGCTCGCCGAGGCTGAGTCAGCGCCTCGCGCCGATCCTGAAGAAGCGGAAAGCCTTCGCAAGCAACTCGTCGACATGGAAGCTCGCATGAACGAAGAGGTGGAGCGTTTACGCGTTGCCCTCGCGTCGTCGCGAGACGAGACTGAACGCGCGCGCGCTGATTTGAACACGTGGGAGCAGCGCGCCAAGGAAGCGTCGGCTCACGTCGACGAGTTGACCGCGAGAGTGTCCAAACTCATCGATCCCTCTCAACTCGAAGCGGTGACGGCTGAACGCGACGGTCTCCGAAGAAAGTTGAGCGAAGCGTTATCAGAAGTCCACACGGAGGCTGCGAACGCGCGCGCACTGAGCGACGAAGTACAAGAGGTGCGCGCCGAGCTGAACACCGAGGTGATTAAGACGGCGTCGTTGAAGAAGGATCTCGATGGGTTGCGAGAGAGCACCGCCGCCATGAAGGAGTCTCTCGAAAAGGCGAACATCGACATGGAGCGATACCGTCTCGAAAAGGAATCCGCGCTCGAAGCCGTGCGAAACGCCGAAGCGCAAGCGGAGCAAAAAGCTCGCGAAATGCGGGGAGAGCTGTCGCGTGCGCTCGCCGAAAAGGATAAGACCATCGCCGAGGTTGAAACCGAAAAGGACACCGCTCTGAGCGAAATGGCCAAGCTGCAAGAAGTCATCAATAGCCTGACCCTCAAGCGGAACGAACTAGCGCAAAAGGATGCGAGAATCCAACTTTTAGAGTCGAGAGTGGAGTCCGCGCGCAAAGAACGCGATGACATACGCAACGAGTCGAGAGCGAGAGAACAAGAATTGCAAGCTGCCAAAAAAGCCACCGATGAACTCAAGCGCACGTACGACAGTGAAATTGCGAGCTTGAAATCGAAAATGGTCGATGGTGCGGCGCTTCGAGCGGTAGAAGTGGCGGCTGAAAAGGATGCAAAGCGTCAACAACAGGAAATTGAACGTTTGATTGCCGCCGAGGCAACGGCGCGTCGAGCTCTCGACGAAGCCGAAGCCCTCACGCAGCGTACCACCGAAGAATATGAAAACGAAAAGAAGCGCTTGGAAGCGGAGTTGGTCGCGAAACAGAATGAGATTGAACAAGCGCGGCGCGAAGCGCAAGCAGAAATCTCCGAGATGCGGGTGAAATATGACGCTTTGACTGTCCAAAAATCAAAGATCGAGGAATCCATCGAAGAAATGAAGCGAACGATGGAGGCTGAATCGATAAGAAGTCAAGAACTCGTAGAAAACGCGAAGCGTCTTGCCTCAGAGACCTCGTATCGAATGCAAAATGAGATCGATCGCTTGCGTGAAGAGAGTGCGTTGAGCGAGAGCAAACTCGCCGCCGAGACTGAGAAGTTCGAGCACGTGAGCAAGGATCTCGAAAGGCTCATGGAGAACGACGTGGCCGCGAAGAAATCCATCAAAGAAATGAAGCGAACGATGGAGGCTGAATCGATAAGAAGTCAAGAACTCGTAGAAAACGCGAAGCGTCTTGCCTCAGAGACCTCGTATCGAATGCAAAATGAGATCGATCGCTTGCGTGAAGAGAGTGCGTTGAGCGAGAGCAAACTCGCCGCCGAGACTGAGAAGTTCGAGCACGTGAGCAAGGATCTCGAAAGGCTCATGGAGAACGACGTGGCCGCGAAGAGCGCGCTGAAGGAGGCTCGAGCGGAAGTCGAAACGCTTCGCGCGCAGCTCGCCGAGGCTGAGTCAGCGCCTCGCGCCGATCCTGAAGAAGCGGAAAGCCTTCGCAAGCAACTCGTCGACATGGAAGCTCGCATGAACGAAGAGGTGGAGCGTTCGCGCGCAGCTGCAGAAGAAATGGAACGCCGTCTGGCCGAAGCCGACAAACGTGCGAGTGAGCTTCATGATACTTTGCGAAACGAACGCGAGAGTGCCGCTAAAACGCTCGAAGAGATCAAGCGTGAACGCGACGAACTGTTGGCGAAGTTGAGAGAAGCGCAAACCGCCGCGTCTAGCACTTCTAGTGAGATCTCGAACGATGACATGAGCGCACAACTGGCGCAAATGGAACGCGATTTACAGCTCGCGAAAGATGACATCGATTTGGAGCGTCAGCAGATTCGCGAAGAAGCCGCCGCGGAGATTCAAAGTCTCACTGAGCGAGCGGCGCAAGAATTGGCGGAAGCTGAATCGCGCTTCGCCGCTCAACTGGAAGAGGTCGAAGCGCGATTAGCCGCCGCCGAGATTGCGGCTCGTGATGCTGAAGCCAACGCCGAGTCCATCGCGAAAGTCGCCGCCGCGGCCCAGACGGAGGCGACGTCTTCGACCTCGCCGACGCCTGTGACGGTCGCCGACGCGACACCGACCGAGCGGCCCGCCATCGTCTTCGACCCGGCCGCTCTCGTGGCGCTGAGTAAAATGAAGCGCGAAGAGCTCGTGGCTGAAGCTGAAGCGCGAGGTCTCGATTCGACCGGTGTCGCCGCTGAACTTCGAAACCGTCTGCGAGATGCGAGAGCGATTGAGAAGCGCGCAGCCACGCAGAAAATTCGAGCGCAATCGCGAAAGAAACCGACGGGTTACTACCGCGTCATAGCCACCGTCAAGTACGACAACAAACTGTTGTCCGAGGCGGATGACATCATGGCGGAATTCGGCGAAATCAACCGCGCCGGCGTCGAGAAACTCTTTGCCAAACTTTTCGACGGCGCCGGCGTCACGGAAGTCGAGCTCAGAACCATGGATATTCTTCTCGCCGGAGGCGGCGGACGATACGAATATATCCTCACGGATCCCGCCATTGCCTATCTTCAGCCGAGACTCGACGCCGTTCGCGAGATCAACGCCCAAAACGCCGGCTTGACCAGATCCAAATCTCAATACGCCGTCGAGGACGGCGTCAAGTACGACGCCGGACTCCTCTCCTTTGCGCGATCCATCGCCGCCTCTCGCCGATCCATCGACGCCATTCACGCCGAGATCATCTTCAACTCCGCGCTCGACGGCGGCGTCATCACCGACACCGAGATCACCACCCTCGAGCGCGTGCTCTCGAGCGACGACGAGTTTCCCCTCGACGCCGACGCGCGCGCCTGGTTCGAGAGCGCGCTCGCGCGCGTCACATCTGAGCGATGACACCGCGTCACCGCTCGCAAGAAATACCTTAATTTATCATTCCTATTTTAACGCACCGCACTGAAAGTCATCGCTCGCGGCCGCCCCCGCGCCTCCGCCCGACGTCGTCCGTCGGCGCGCCGAAAGATTTTTTCTCTTCACGATGTGATCGTGATCCACCGCACGGGCGCCCATTTGCGTCATCGACCGACGCGTCCACGACCGACGCGCCCGACGACGCCAACGCGTGACGAACACGTTCGCGCACCTTTTCAGCGCGCGCGCACCGACCGAGACCGCGAGACGACGTCGCGACGCGCCGCGCCCACGCGAAGAAGATGATGACTCAGCGAATGAGCGCGATGGACGCCCATCGCGTGTGCACCGCGCACGCGCGACGCCGCGCGACGTCGCGCGCGTCGACGGTGTCCGCGCGACGCGTGTCGTCGTCCGCGACGAACGACGACGTAGATTGGGAGGAAAAGACGAAGGAATTCACGAGCGAACGCGTGCTCGAATCCTGTCTCAGCGCCATGGCGTCGGGCGACGAGGACGCGCTCGAGGCGTGCCTGTTGGAGGTGGACACCGAGCTCGAGTCCACGGAAGTGTCGACGAAGACGATCGAGACGCTTCGTGCGCGACCGGAGGTGAAGGGAGACGCGTTTTGGACGCAGAAATTAAAGGAGCTCAGCGCCGAGCGCGTCTTCGAGGATTGCATGACGGCGGTGATGCGCGGCGACGCGGATGAGGTCGAGGCGTGCATTCTCGACGCCGAAAGCGATGAATTGTTACAGTAATATCACGACTATCGCGCTTTATTACGTTCGTGTCCCCGCGCGATGGTCGTCATCCCCGCTCGCCGTCCCCGGAGCGTCCCCAGAGCGTCGCGCGCGTTACATGTCCCCGAGCGCGCGCGTCGTCGTCGGCACCGTCGTCGCGCGCGCGCCGACGAGCACCGGTCCGAGACGAGAGACGCCTTCGCGTCGACGCGCGATGACGACCGCGCGCGCGTCTCGCCCCATCTCGGGCGTGCGCGACCTCGTGGAGACGCACGATGTCTTCCTCTTGGACCAGTTCGGTGTGCTTCACGACGGCCGAGAGGCGTACGCGGACGCCGTGGCGTGCGTGCGCGAGTTGAAGAGACGCGACAAGGCGGTGTACATCATCTCGAACTCGTCGCGGCGACGAGACGGGACGATTCGAAAGCTCGAAAAGATGGGTTTCGACGGGGACGCGTTCGCCGGAGCGATGACGAGCGGCGAGACGACGGCGAGATTTCTCGAGCGTGAGGCGACTCGTGCGAAACGAGACGCGAACGCGTCGGCGTCGACGTCGTCCGAGCTCGGACGAGGCGAGTGTTTCGATCGATTACGCGCGGCGATTCGCGACGCGGCGGCGAGCGGACGAAAACCGGCGTTCGCGCACGCGACGTGGGGCGATCGAGGCGCGATCGAACTCGGCGAGACGATACGCGAGGGGTTTGAGATAATCCAACCACCGTTCACGGAGGCGACGATGGATTCTGTGGATTTCATCCTGGCGCACGGTACGGAGGCGTTCGGCGCGGGCGACGGCGCGCCGCCGACGCCGGCGTCTCGCGACGATTTAAAAGCGCTCGTTCGAGCGGCGGCGGAGAGGAAAATCCCACTGTGCGTGGCAAATCCAGACGTCGTCACGGTGTCGGGAAGCGAACTGATCGAGATGCCCGGCACGCTCGCGCTGTGGTACGCCGAGGCGTTCGCGGAGACGCGTCCCGGGGAAGACGCGCGCGCGTACGTGTGCGAGATGGGAAAGCCAGACGCCGTCATCTACGGCGCGTTACTCGACGAATTCGGCATCGTAAAGACTCAATCGGGCGACGACGGAAGAATCGTCGCCGTGGGTGATTCGCTCGCGCACGACATCGCGGGCGGCGAGCGAGCGGGTCTCGACACCGTCTTCGTGCGCGGCACGGGGATACACGTCGACGACGTTCGACGCGCGAGGGAGAGCGAGGATGAGGACGAAGACGACGCGTTGCGGCGACTGTACGCCGCATACGGTGCGACGCCGACGTACGTCGTCGAACGATTGCGGTGGGGATGAGACGCGATGAGACGCGATGAGACGCGACAATACCCATTGTATATTAAAACTTTATGTGGTCAAAATTCTCACCCTCTGCAAACAAACGTCAGCGCTTGGGTGTAGTATACAGATGATGGTGTGCGTGGGCGCGCGTGGCGTCGATCTTTGGATGTGATGAATCATACGGAGAACGTGGACAATGTGTGATCGAAGAGACGACGGATCACGCGACCGGCTCCGGAGCGACGAGCTCCATGGCGTACGCGCTTCCGCCGTGCTTGGATTCATCGAGACCGAGGGTCTCTTCCTCGACCGTGGTGCGGAGCAAGTTCATTTTCTTCATCAACATGAAGAAAGCGCCGAGCATCGTGCCGACCCACGCGGTGATGACGAGGACGCCGACGATTTGCGCGCCGAGGAGCTTACCGGAACCGCCGTAAAAGACGCCGTACTCGTCGCCGCCAAAGACGGCTCGCACGTAGGACGGTTTGGCCATGAAACCGACGTAGAGCACGCCGAACGCGCCGCAGAAACCGTGCATGGGTGCAGCCTCGAGCGGATCGTCAATCTTGAGTCGGAGCAAGAGCTTGGAGGAGAAGTGAATGACGACGGCGCCGAGCATGCCGCAGAGAAGCGCCGCCCACGGTTCGATGACGGAGCAACCGGCGGTGACGGAGACGAGACCGGCGAGCGCACCGTTGCACACGGCGATCAAGTCCCAGACGTGATACAGGTAGTAGTTCAACGCCATGGCGCTGACGCCTCCGCCCGCGGCGGCGAGCGTCGTCGTGACGGCGGTGCGCGCGACGACGGCGGCGTCTCCCGCGTTAGTGAGAGCGAGCTGAGAGCCCGGGTTGAAGCCGTACCAGCCGACCCAGAGAATGAAGGTACCGAGAACGACGAGCGGGGCCGAGTGACCCGGCATCGGGTTGACGCGACCGTCCGGCGCGAAGCGACCGGTGCGCGGTCCGACGATGGCGGCGCCGACCAAACCGGCGACGCCACCAGTCATGTGCACGATGCCGGAACCGGCGAAATCGAGCATACCGGTGTTAAACATGCGCGGTCCGTTCGTGCGCCACGGTCCGAGCCAGCCCTCTCCGGACCAGCCCCAGTGCACGACGACCGGGTAGACGAAGGCGGTGAGAAAGAAGGAGTATCCGAGGTACGCCTCAAACTTGGTGCGCTCAGCCACCGAACCGGAGACGATCGTCGCCGCGGCGGCGCTAAACGCCCATTGGAAGAGATAGGTGGCGAACGCACCCTCGTCCGCGAGGCCCTTCATCGCAAAGTTACCCGAACCGATGAAGGAGTTGGGTTTCGTGCCCTCGGTTTTACCGAACGCGAACCCGTATCCAAACAAAAACCACGCAAACGCCCCGACGCACGCGTCGAGCACGTTCTTGATTAAAATGTTCTTCGTATTCTTACTCCGCACCGATCCGGCGCAGAGCATGGCGAATCCGGCTTGCATGAAGAAGACCAAATACGCCGACGTCAACAAAAAGTTGGAATTGACGTTCGCCGCCATGGCGGTAACCGTGGCGTCAACCTCTGTCGTTCGAACGCGACCGGAAAAGGTCGAGCACACATCGTCAGTCTTTCGTTCACCTCTCTCTCGCGCGCGCGCCGACCGACCGGTCGACCGAACGCGGTCGACCAGCCATCCTTCCCCGACGCGCGTGCCCACCCCACCCCCCATACTTAACCGACCAATTCCACCATCAAATGTCATAGTATCGGTCCTCACACGTGTCGACACGACGTTTCGACGATTCGATGCGGTCGACCGCGCGTGACGTCGAATTCGCACGACGCGACGACGACGCCGACGCGACGCCGACGCGACGAACGCCGCGCCACCGCGACGCGCGCATTATTTCTTCAATCCATCGTCCATCGCGTCGCGTCCATCGTCCATCGCGTCGCCCACGACGACGCCCAGAACGATGACGAATCGCACGCTTTTTCACTTTTTCGTCGCTTTTCCCCCCGTGGCAGGATCCCTCTCGCGCTCGCGCTCGCTCGTTCTCGCGTACCGGCCAAGGTGGACATGAGTGCGTGTGATCAAACGATGTGTAGAAAACGTGTGCTCGAGCGTGTCGAGTGCGGCGTGTCGCGTCGTGCGCGCGCGCGTGTGACGACGCGCGTCATCGTCGATCCAGTTTTCGCGCATCACCGAACGATGGTTTCTGGATGTGTGTGTCCATACACATATATACGTATACTCTGTGATACTATATGTACCAAATGCCTTACTATACTACTTTGTGTACATACACACGCCGACGTGACGTGCCCGGAGGTGGGCATGGATGGATGTGGTCCTTTTGACGAGTCATGACTCGTGGATGTGTCCCCCGTTCGTGCGCGCGGGCGTGTCGACCGATGTCGACCGACGGTTCGGGTCTTTCGTCGCGTGGGGAACTGGGAAAGAATCGGAGTCGGTATCGACGTTCGCGGGCGTCTCGTGTCGCGTCGTCGTCGTCGTCGGTGTCATCGGTATCGGTCTCGTTCGCGTGCGTTCGTGTGCGTCGTCGTGTCGATCGATGTCGACGCATGGTTCGGTTCCGCGTCGCGCGCGCGCGAGGCGAATCGGGCGAATCGGGCGGATTCGAATCGAATGAACGCGACGCTCTCGGTGTCTTCTCACATCATCATCCGTACAGCTCTAGTGTGTGTGTGCGTCGTGTCGTTACATCGAGCGGGTGGTGCGGTGCGGTCAGTGCTCTCGTGAAGAGAGGAGCTCGACGTCGGTTTCGTCGCCGGCTTTGAACCCAATCTTGACGAGATTGACGCCGAATCGACGCGAGCCGTCAAAGGCCCAGCGCATGGCGTCGCGCGCGCGATCGACGACGTCGGCGGCGGGAATGCCGGCGCACGAGAGGCGAACGATGACGGATCCGTCGGAATCGGTGGTTTTGTGAACGGTGAGACGATCGTCGTCGCACGCGCCTCGCGCGCGGGCGTCGAGGAGACTGAGCGCGGCGGCGCGGATGAGTTTGACGTCTTTTTTGGAGACGTCGTAGGCTTTAATCTTGAGCGCGGTTTCAAAGGTGTGCGCGCCGCCGTCGCCGGGCGCGATGTCGTCGTCGTCGTCGTCGTCGGACGATTTTGACGTCGATTTCGACGACGTCGATTTCGACGCGCGTCCGGCGGACGCCGACGAAGACGAAGACGAAGACTTGGACGCGTCGGCTTCAACCTCCTTGGCGGCAGAATCCCACGTCGTCGTCGATTTTCTCTCGTCGTCATCGTCCTCGGGCGGCGGCGCGGGAGGCGCCGGAGGCACCGAACCCGTCGCCACGCGTCCCGCCGCCTTCGCCGCCGCGTTCAACGCCCCCGCGACGGTGGTATCGCCCTCGACGTCCACCACCTTTTTATCCGCCATGAGATTTTTCAAAGCCTTATCCGCGCTCGCCTGCACCTTCGCCGCCGCCTTGGCGAGCGCGACTTTTTCCTTGACGGCTTTCTCCGCCTCGCGCTCCGCCTCGATTCTCGCCAACGACGCGTCTCGCGCCTCGGCTCGAGCGGCGAGAATCTGTAATTTGGCTTGTTCCACCACGCGCTTCTCCGTATCCTCCTGCGCCTCGGCTGAACGCGTCGTCTCTTCCTCGAGCGCTCGCTCCGCCTCGGCGCGCGCCTTGGTCTCCTTCAACAACGCCTTTTTAAACTCGCGCACTAACCCTTTGAGCTTGGACACCGAGCTCGCCGTCTTTTTCAAATCCGCGTCGTCCTCCATCCCTTTGGCGGAGAGTTCCTCTAATTTCCGCTGCGCCTTCATCGCCTCTTGTCGCCACGCTTCGGCGGATTTGTGTTCCGCCTTGGCGAACGCCTCGACGATTTTCTTCTTGCTCTGCCCTTGGAAATCTTCCTCGCGAGGCGTCGGCGTCGCGCGAAGCGTCGTCGCGTCTTCGTCGCCTCGTCTCGGCGGCACCGTGGAATCTAAACGCACCGACGCGTCGTCGACGTAGACGCCCGTGTCGACGTCGCCGTCGCCTCGAATCGGATCCCACGTCGCGTCGGCGGCGTCCGTTCCCGTCCATTCGTTGGCGCCCCAACTCGATCCGAGTCGCGCGCGTTGACGCGGTTGGTCGGTCGACGCGCGTCGCTCGGAGAACGCCTTGGCCGCCGCGTCGGCAATGGACGCCTTCAATACGGATCCTAATCGCGCCTCGGCGTTCGGAGACGACGTCGTCGACGTCGCCGCGCTCACGTCGCTCGAATTCACCGTCACCGTGACGTTGAGCGCGTCGCCGTCGAGTCGAAATTTCTTCCCATCCAACGTGTCGGTGACGTTCATCACCACGCTCACGATTTGTTTCAACACGTCCGCGAGCGTCGCGCCCTGGAGCAACTCCACGCCGAGCGCGGATCCGTCGGCGGCGGCGGCGACGCGCGTCGAGCCCAATCTCGCCGAGCCCAATCTCGCGCGCACCCACGGCGCGTCGTCGCCCGCAAAGGTTGGTTTCGCCTTGTCGACGGTATCCGCGATGCGGTCGGCGCCGTCGGCGGTCCACTCGGAGAGTTCGAGGTCGGACACGCCCGAACCCGTCGTCGACGCCGACCCGCCGCGCTCGGCTGTGGAGGAGGCGATTTTCGGGCGCATTCTCGCCACGTCGGACGATGATTTCGTTCCGGCGCGTTTGCCGCTTCCCATCCATTGCTCCGCGACGTCGTTCCACGTCTTCATCACCTCCTCGTGCGTCGGCGCGTCGTCATCCATGTGTAATAAATCCTCCGGCGCGTGCGATTCGTCCGCGCCCGTCTTGGCTGTCCCGCGCGACAACGACGTCGATTTCCTGTCTTCGCTCGCGCTCGCGCTCGTCCGTCTCGTGTGCGGCGGCGTCTCCTCGCGTTCGCGACGCTCCAACACCGTCAACGCGCGCATGATTTTATTCAGCGTCTCTTCGAGCGATTGCACGCGCCCATTCGTCGTCGTCAACGCCGCGAGTTCGTCGTCGATGTCTTCGCTCAGCGCGCTCACGCGCACGCCGCCGTCCTCAGCCTTGGCGTACGCGAGCTTTTGAAGCGCCACCTCCATGACGGTTAATTTCATCCGTACATCTTTCGAGACGGTGGCGTGCCACTGACGCACGGCTTCAACGCCGAGTTTGATGTCGTCTCGCGCGCTCGCGCCGGCGACGCCCTTGGATTTAAGAATGGCGTAAATCTCTTCGAGACGTTCGGCGTAATTCTCGGCATCCGTCCTGATTTTCGCGTGCCATTCCTGCGTGTTCTCAAACTCTTCGAATCGTTCGCGCGCTTTGCGCACCACCGCCTCGGGTCGGTCGTCGACGGCGTCGTATTCGGATTCCTCGGCGGCGGCGGCGACGCGGCGACGACGTTTGGGCGGCGACTTGGCCGACGACTTCGACGACGCGGTGCGAGGACGCACGGCTTCGATCTTGACGCCGTCGTACGGGTCGGAAGGTTCGGCGTCCAACTCCTCGACGTCCATCTCTCTCTCTTCCTCTTCCTCGCCGGCGTCGGCGTCGTCCTCGACGCTCGGCAAACGCTGGTTGGGCAACCGTCTCACGTTTTCCGCCACCGTATTCATCTCGCGCTCCTCCTCCGTCATCGGCGCGGGCGGTAAAAAACTCGGGTCTTCCCCTCGCGTCTGCGTCGACATCAGGCTCACGTCGCCGCTCTCGCTCGACGCTCGCAACTGTCGCATCATGGCTTGTAACCGCTCGCCGTACCGACGATCGAGCTCGTCGATCAATTTCGACTGGTCTAATCTATCCGGTTGCGCGAAATAATCGAACCGTTCGTTGGTTGCGTACGGCGACTGTCTCGCGTTCGGCGACGACGCGTACAGCGCGCCGTCCACGCCTCCACCGTCCGCGCCCCTCGCGCGATAGCCTCCCGCGCTCGTCCACGCGTCGGCGCCGTTTCTCACGAAATCCATCCCAGACGTCCTCACCGCCGCGTTTTCGCTCAATCCAACGAACGCCAATCCACCGGCGATCATCACGCTCACGATGCACACCGACACGGCGCCGACGCACAGCATGGCGGAGGTTAAAAATTGATCCCTGTGCGGCGCGCCTCGCGAACCGCCGCTCGCCCGTTCGTCGACGCGTCCCCGTCTCATCCACGCGTACTCCTCCGCGTCTCTCCCTTCCGCCCGCGCGTGCGTCCCGTACGATCGTTCATCGCGTCCACGCGACGTAAATCCACGATACTCATTCTCAAAGACATCCTCTCGAGTCCCCCGCGTCGACGCGCGGCGCGCGCGATCGCCGACCGCCTCGCGCGCCGGCGCGGTCCCAACCTCACGACTCGCCCGATCGCGCGCGCGCGCGTCCGAACCCGCGCGACTCGTCGATGCGTCCTTGGAGCGATCGCGACGCGCCGTCTCGCGGTCTCGCCCGTCGTCTCGCGCGCGTCGCGACGAAAACATGTGAAATGTCCCGCGAGTTTGGTGTTGAGCCGTCCCGCGACGAAAACCGTCGAGTCGTCGTCGACGCTCGATGTGCGAGACCGGACGAGAGGCGCGATGCGGTGACGCGATGGATGATCGCGCGCGACGCGGACGCGGAGGTCGGCCGCGCGCGGCGGCGGCGTCTGCGGCGGCGTCGGGCGATCGCGTCGTCGCGGGCGTCGAATGATGTGTGGTGTCGAGTGGTTGTCGTATTTGATGGCGTTAAAAGTCCTTTTCATACGTAACGAATGCCTGGTTATATTTTATGTGTAGTGATAGTAATTATTTATACGGACATACGATACGTATACAAGATCCGTATCTGAGGGTATGAAAATATCGTTAGGACATCGGGACACGCGCGACATCGCGCCGCGCGCGGCGACGACCGGCGACGACCGGCGACGCTCGAGGACGAGGCGATCGAATACACTCGCTCCCGCGTGTCTTTTGGCCTGGTCCATCCGCGACGTGAGCCGTCGACGCGCGGCGTACACGCGCGCGCCCGTGTCGATACACGATGACGTTGGAATCCAGCATTCGCGCGCCCATCGCGCCGACGACGCCGTCTCGCGCGCCGTCCGCGCCAACGCGCCGTCAAAACGTCCATCGTCGCGATTGTCGTCGACCGCGCGTCTCGACGCGCGCGACGATGGACGAGGGACGACGAGACGACGATGGGCGCGCGCTCGCGGCGTTGGCGCCCGGCGGCGCGCGCGACGACGGGACGCGCGCGGGACGCGCGCGATTGGCGTCCGTGAGCGCGTCGACGACGGGCGCGAGAGAGCGACGACCGCCGCGAGACGTTCGTGAGACGGTGCGCGAGGGGGGGCTCGGAACGGCGATCGCGGCGTTCGCGGTGTTCGCGGCGGCGGCGACGACGGCGACGTACGGTCGGTTGGAGAAGCGCGAGCGTCGAATGCGCGCGGTGATGGAGAAGAGAGCGGCGATGCGCCGACAGTTTGAACGCGAGGCGAGAGAGAGAGAGACGCGCGCGGAGGCGACCGCGGCGGAGGCGGCGGCGCTCGAACGAGAGAGAGAACGCGCGCGCGTCGAGGCGGCGAGACGCGCGGCGGCGGCGGAGACTTCGCGCCGACCGCCGTCTCCATCGCGCGCGTCGACGTCGTTCGCGCCGGCGCCTCCGCCGGCGCCGTATTATCCGCCCGGGTACGACGTCCCGTACTCACCCGTGCCGAGCGCGGCGCGGAAACCGCGACCGAGCGAACGCAAACGCGACATTCGCAAGGAACAACGCGCGAAATATTTCGCCCTCGTCGGTTCGAAGCGTCACGGCAACTCCCCGCGCGCGAGAGACGAGGCGATCGCGGAATTCGAACGTCGGTGCGCGTCGGACGACCCGTCCGATCGATTGTTTGACACGGCGCGAGGCGACGTCGCCGACGTCGCCGTGTACGGCGTCGCGTGTCGAGCGCTGTGGGAAGAGCGCTCTCTCGCCGCCCTCGCCGGAGCCGGCGCGTTCAGCGACGTGTTTTTGACGCACCACCGCACGAACGTCTCGGCGCGCGCGTTCGGTGACGGCGACGCGGTGTTAAAGTGCTCAAATCCGTTCCCGGGATCGATCAACGGACGATCCGCCGGCGAGGGCTATCACATGGGTTCCGTCGAGGCGCGCACGCTCGCGAGCGTTCCTCAACATCCAGCCATCGTTCGCCTGTACGCGGCGTTTCTGGAGAAGTCGCGCAACGAGAGTTACCTCTTACTTTCCGCCGCGGGCGACGACGCGCACTCGATGCGCGAGCGCGGCGCGCTGTCGCCGAGACAGACGCGCGCGGCGCTTCGGCGCGTCTTGCACGGCGTCGCGCATTGTCACGATCACGGCGTCGTCCATCGCGACATCAAGGCTGGAAACGTGTTGATGACGAAGAACGATTCGTATAGGAGCGGGTACGACGCGACGTTGATCGATTTCGGCGTGGCGAAACAGGCAATTCTTCCGGATAGATACTCGTGCGACGTCTACGGGACGCCCGGGTACCAAGCGCCCGAGACGCTTCTGAGCGACATGGTCGGCGTCTCGCACGATACGTACGCCAAGGTGGACGTCTTCGCGTTCGGCGTCACGGCGTTTTTCATGTGCGTCGGGAGAGAATTGTTCGGTGAGGGAGAGTGGACGTCGTCTCCGAATAAACCCGAGGCGGAGGCCAAGGTGAAGCGACGCGCCATGGCGTTTTGGAGAAAATCCGGTCGCGCGGACGACGACGACGAGGAGGACGAGGACGCGAGCGATGGTGCGGTGTTGGCGTCGATGCTGAGGTACGCGGACATGAACATGACGCCCGCGCACGCGAGATGGTATCGAGAAATGTTCGGCGACGACGCGGATGTGAGCGACGCGAAGACGACGACGACGCTCGCCGAATACGTCGTGGAGCACGTCAGCGAGTCGCAACCGCGCGCGTTCGCCGAACTCATCGCTCGATGTCTCGCCTACGATCCAGCGTGTCGTCCGACGGCGAACGAGGCGCTCGCGTGGAGAGACGCGTGGAGAGACGTCGTCGACGACGCCGACATCGAGGAGCACTGTCGACTCGCGGGCGTTCGAGACGTGTGTTTCATACCAGCCGCGCGGTGAGATGAGAATATGTATACGCGAATGAATGAACTTAAAAAGAAACACCCTAGTACTGTACTGTATCGTCGTCCGTCCGTCCGTCCGTCCGTCCGTCCGTCTTAAAAATATTTCGAACCGAAGACTTGCTCGTCGAATTTCACCTTGAACGCCTCGCGTGGCGCGGGACGAATCACATTAACCCCATCGTCCGCCACCGACTCGCGATCGAGTCTCGGATGATACGGCGGTTGTAACGTCGCCAACTGCGCAGGCGTCATCCCCTCAGTCCACGATTCCGGCCATCCCCCGTTCTCGGCGTACCCTCGTCCGTACGCGCTCGTCGCCGGCGCGAATCTATAAATCAACGTTCGTCGCTCCTCATCCCCTCTCCACGCCAACGTGCCGTGCGTCGTCGCCTCACTAAACAACACAACATCCCCCGCGTCCAACACCGGCGAATATCCGTGCTCTGTCGCCGTCTCGTACGCCTTGACACCCTTCGGCGCCGGAAACGCGCTCTTATGCGACCCGCGCACGACGACGAACCCGCCCTCCCCTTCTTTCACCGGCGTAAGCGCCACCGTCGCCGCCAACAGCTCGCACCGCATCTCCCCATCGTGCACCGCGTATCCCAACGGCCAATTTCGCTTCCCATCGTCCGTCATCGCCCCACCGTGCATCTCGAAGCCCTCCGCGCCCGGCTTTTGCGCGATGAGCAACGGGTTGTGGTCCAAACGATACCCGGGCCCACACAGTTCCTTGAGGTACGGCGCCAGTCTCGGATGGCTCAACACCTCTCGAAATTTTTCCCGGTGCCCTTTCGGCCATCCCAGAAACCCCGCGACGTCGCGTCGACCCGTGACGCCGTCCCCACTCAGGGGCCCATTTTTGGCTGTGAGTCGAAGCGCGCCTCGTCGTTCGGCGCTCGGACCTTCTTCCGCGCACGCGTCGATCGCGTCGTTCATCGCGCGCACGTCGGCTCGGGAGAAAACATTTCGCAGTATCACGAACCCGTTCGTGTCGAACCAGAAACGCTCGTCGTCGGTGAGGGCGGGCGCGGACGCGCGGAGCGCGGGGGCGTCGTGACACGCGCGACGATGATGCGGATGAGGACGCGTCTGACGGTGACGCGACGACGCGAGACGGTCGAGCGCGAGCGGTGTGGTCGAGGGAAATAATTCGCATCGGCGCGCGACGCGGTCGAGCGCGCGCGCGGCGCGACGCATGACGAACGGGCGCCGTGTGACGCGCGATGACGAATGGGCGCGCGGCGACGTTTCACCGCGACAGTACAAAGTGGATGTACAATTCTATATTGTGTATATTTATAACCTATTATTTCTATACTCGAGGTCTAGGGTTTAGTCAAACATAAACGCTAGACCGTTGGGCACCCGACCGCTCTCGTCGCGAGACGCCGACGCGCCGCCCCGTCGACGCCCCCGCGCGCGCGAGCATGGGTACCGGACGCGCGCGCGCGCCCGTCGCGCCGTCTTCGAGCGCGTCTCGCGAGACGGTCTCGTCGGTGCAAGAACGTCAACATCATCGCAGCAGCGGCGCCGACGCGGACGCGCTCGATGCGTTCCTTCGATTCGCCGCGCGCGCCAAGGCGACGCTCGCGAGCGCGGATGGGAAGGATAAAGTGTTGAGCTTTTGTCAGTACGCGTGCATGTTCGTCGGCGGAGGGGTGGATGGACGCGCGACGCGCGCGCAGAAATCTCTGGCGGCGAGTCGGAAACCGTTTCGATTGTGGAAACCGGTCGAGGCGGTGATGCCGGTGCTCGAGGCGCGAAAGCGCGGGAAAGCGCTCGGTGCGACGACGACGGATCGCGCGGCGCACGTGTTGCGAGCGCTGGGGATGTGCGCGTACTTTGGATTTGATCACGCGGTGTGGGCGACGTCGGCGGGCGTCGTCGCCGACGAGTCCAAGGCGATGGGAGAGTACGCGCAAAAGGCGAGCTACTGGGGATGGTTCATCGGGAGCGCGAGCGGGTTGTTTATAGACACGGCCGAGTTGAACGCGCTGTTGGACGCGATGCGCGAGAAGGGGTTCGCGAGGCCGGAGGGAGCGGACGAAGAGGACGAGGACGCGAGCGAGGTAGAGCGCGAGCGACGAGACGCGGAGAGAGAGGAGATTCGACAGCGCGCGAGAAAAGTATTCGTCGGTCTGATCACGAACAGCGCGCAGACGGTGTTGGCACTGGCGCTCTTAGAACGTGTGAAGATGTCCAAGCGTAAAATCGGCGCGTTGGGCATGTTTCTCTCCGCCGTGCACGTGGCGTCCATCCTTCCGCCCGCGATTCCGCCAGCCAAGGAAAAGACGGCGTGAGCGCGCGTCTCGGTGTGCGCGCGTGTCAGTATCGTCGGTATCGTCTCGCGGCGCGCGCGTACAACAAATCAGAATGTTACTACTACAAGAGTTTTTTTTGTTTCCTCGCGCGACGCGTCCATCCCTGGCGCGTCGTCAAACAACCCCATCGTTCGTTCGTGTTTTTTGTTTTTGAACGATTGTCTCGACTCCCTCCCTCATTCACTTTTCGGGCGTAAAGGCGAGATTCCAAAACCCCTTCGGCGCCGGTTCGGGCGCCCACTTTGCGCGGTGTCGCGAATTCTCGATGACGTTTTCGCGCGGCGGCGCGTGCGTGCACTTAATGGTCGAACGATCTTTCCCCGGCATCATCGCGTCGTAAAACGTCTGGCAATCCTGACACACGTACGCATTGAGGAGCTCGCGCTCGCTCTTCTTGCGCACGACTTCTTGATACTTGGTCGGACGTCGCCGCGCGTTCTCGGCGTCGTCGTCAAACACGGCGTTCGGCGAACGAGGCGCGTTGTCGGACAAACGCTTATTCTTACGAACCGCGTTCGTGCCGCGCTCGCGCGACGGCGACGATGAGGGTGCGTTTTTCGAATCGAGAAAGATTCGATCCAGCGGCAGCGCCTCGCCCGCGCGACGTCTCGGCGCCGTCTCGTTCGCGGCGGCGGCGACGTTCTCTCTCTCGCGCGGACGCTCGCTGTCGCCCTGTGCGGACCACCGTCGCGCGCGCGCGTCCCCACCGTCACCGTCGTTCTCATCGTCGTTCCGTCTCTTTCGCCTTCGCGCCGCCCCCCACAACGCGTCCTCGTACTCGGCGCCGTCGTCTCGCGCGCCCTCGCGCCGCTCAGCGCGTCTAAACCCGTCCCTCGCCTCGACGATATCGACCCGTCGTCGTCGCGCGGGAGGCGCCTCCTTCCCCTCGCGCAGCGCGCACCGCACCAACGTCTCCCGCCCACGACGCTCGTCGGCGTCGTCGTCTCTAAAAATCTCCAACCGTCTCCGCCGCGTCGCCGCGTCGCCTTGGTCGCCGTCCGCCCCGCGCGTCGCCGCCGCCGCCGTCCCGCCACCACCAGCCCCACCACCCCGGGACCGATCGCGCGTCCGCCCACTCCCCGTCCCTCGCGTCGTCGTCGTCCCACCGCCCGTCGTCATCTTTCTATACAACGCCTCGTAATGTTCCGCGCGTCGCCGATACTTGCGACACGCCTCTCTGTACAACGTCGCCTCCGCCGCCGCGCTCGCGTCGGTCCTCCCCCCCTCCTCTTCTTCCTCCGCCTCCGCGCCTCGTCGAATCATCTCCCGACCGAGTCGTTCGTTTAATCGTTCGATCTCCCGTCTCGCCGTCGTCAACGCGCGCGTCGACGCCGCGAGTTCTCTCTCGGACGCGCGTTCCCGTCGCGCCAAAAAGGTGCCAGCTTCTCTCGCCGCGATCGTCATCTCATCCACCCCCGCGTCGAGCGCGTCGACGCACGCGCGACGCACGCCCGCGAGAGCGACGGTAAACATATCCATCCACGTCTCGGCGTCGACCGGGGACGCGGAGGACGGTCGCGCGAGCGTCGAACGGACGAATCGTCGCACGGCGCGCGAGACGTCATCCGCCTCGCGTGCGGGCGAATCGGCGTCGCGTTCGGGCATTCCGAGACCCTAAAGCGCCGTCGCGGAGACGCGCGACGAGGTGCGCGGGAATTCCGTGCGTCGACGCGCGCGATCGACGGGCGCAGAACGACGGTCGCGCGCCGCGACGTGACGACGAAAAGGCGGAGGATTGGGGAACGGGAAACGGGGTATGGACCCACTCGTTGACGAGTCATGACTCATCAAGTTTGAAATGTCACGACGAGGACGCCTCTGTGTGAGGCGCCGTGTACCGCGGGTGTGCGTGGACGACTCCATATTGGGACGTAGAAAGTACTATATACGACATTTTTAGGTGGTAGCAGCAGACGTCGTTGTATACGTAGTATTTTGACACATGAATACCTATCGAATCACTCAATGTTTACTGTTGATAGTACTACATAGAACAATGTATGGTATCTAAACCCTACACGCCGCGCTCGGCCCACCCCCCGACCGCCGCGCGCGACATTCCATTCAAATGCACATCAATCGATGGGTCATGACTCAAGAAGGGGGACTCGCACATCTGTGCGCATCATTTCGGATATCTGGAGCGTGTACTGCTACTTTTTACTCCTTCGGGGGTCCTCTCAAGTAGTATATACTACGTAGTAAAAACACTGTGTAGTGGGAGGAGTATGGACTCCTTGAGAGGACACCCTCGTTGTGTGTATCACACAGATCCTCCCATAAGGCTTCTCTCTATGATACACGTACACGTATACTATTCACAAAATCTCTGACATGACGACGTTCTATGCCCTCACATCGTCCCTAGCCCTGTTTTCGATCGAAATCGTCCTCGACGACGCGACGCGCGCGAGTCGGCGACGGACGATATCGCGACGGGTGGGATGACGGCGATGCGTCGAGGATTGACGCGCGCGTACGCCGCCGCGGCGCGACCGAATTTGCAGCGCACGAATCAAGGATCATCGTCGTCGACCAATGGGTTTCTCGGCGCGATCTTTGGCGGGGAGCGATCGCGCACGTTTCCGCCGATGAGCGAGGCGTACGCGCACGACGGTGAGGATATGCGCGCGGTGACGACGAAGACGAACGTCTCGGCGACGAGGGTGACGACGCTGGCGAACGGGGCGACGATCGCGAGCGAGGATGGAGTGGGGGCGACGGTGGCGGTCGGGGCGTACGCGAACGTCGGGAGCGAACGGGAACGCGCGTGGGAACGCGGGTTTACGCACGCGTTGGAGCGTGCGGCGTTCAAGGCGACGACAAACAGAAGTAGCTTTCGCGTGACGCGGGAGTGTGAGGTGATCGGGGCGAATTTGAGCGCGAGCGCGAGTCGGGAACAGTTTTGTTTCGCGGCGGACGCGCTCAAGTCGCGCTTGGCGGAGACGACGGAGTTGTTGTTGGATAGCGCTCTGAATCCGGCGTTGGTGAATCACGAGGTGGAGGAGATCGTGAAGAATCTGAAGGAGGAGGTGAAGGAGTTGCACGATAATCCGCAGGCGTTGTTGATGGAGGCGACGCACGCCACGGCGTACGAGGGCGGGTTGGGGAACGCCCTCGTCGCCCCGAACGGAGATTTGAGTCACATCGACGGGGATTCTCTTCGTGAGTTTGTGCGTGAAAACTTCACCGCTCCGAGAATTGTTCTCGCCGCGGCTGGGTGCGATCATGACGAGCTCGTGCGCATCGCGGAACCGATGATGGCGACGTTGCCCAACGAGCCGGGGGCGCCGGCGACGCCGACGACGTACGTCGGCGGCGACTTCAGACAAAAGACGGATTCTCCGATCACGTCCATCGTGCTCGGCTTTGAGTTCAAGGGGGGGTGGCGCGACACCAAGGCGTCGACCGCGATGACGGTGCTCACGATGCTTCTCGGCGGCGGCGGTTCCTTTAGCGCGGGCGGTCCGGGTAAGGGCATGTACTCGCGTCTGTACACGCGCGTCCTCAACCGATACTCTTGGGCGCAAAACTGCACCGCCTTCCACAGCATCTTCAACGACACCGGTATCGTCGGCATCTCCGCCATGGCTAACGCCGCGCACACCGGCGACATGGTCAAGGTGATGGCGAGCGAACTTCAAGCCGTCGCCGCCGCGGGCGGGGTGACGCCGCAAGAGCTCGAACGCGCGAAAAACGCCACGGTGAGCTCCATCTTGATGAACCTCGAGTCCAAAGCTGTCATCGCCGAAGACATCGGTCGTCAAATTTTAACCTACGGATACCGCAAGAGCCCGGCCGATTTCATCGCCGAAGTTCGCGCGGTGACCGCGGAGGACGTCGCCAAGGCGGCGGCGGATCTCCTCGTCTCGGCGCCGACGGTCGCCATGTCGGGCGAACTGCGCGCCGCGCCTCGTTACGAGGAGATCAAGGGGATGTTTTAATTCTGGTTTGTTTTTTTTGAACGAACGACACGTGTTCGAACAACATCTAGACGACGTTCCGCGCTACAACATTGTCACATAAGCAATACGAATATTTTCAATCGACGCGCGTTCTCCTCCGTTCCGTCCGTCGCCCGCCCTTCGCGAACATCTATACGATTCTCTTTTTTACGATTTAAGACGCGTCACGTTACATTACAACGCATCACCCATGAAAACGATGAGGACTCGATTTTTGTCTAGATAAAAAAATGTTTTCTCCATCGCTCTCGAAACACACACCCCAATTTAAACGCGAAGCGGTGACAACCGCGTCGACGTCAACCGCGCAAACCCCTTACGCTTCCGTCGCCTCCTCAGCCGGCTTGGCTTCCTCCGCTGGGCGTTCAACCGGCGTGCCCACAGCCTCGTTGCTGTAATCGCCGTGCACTTCCATGAGCTTGGTCAAATCAAACTTCGGCGCCTTGAGAATCTTAACCTTGCGAATGTACACGTTTTGAAGCGGGTAAATGCCAGAGCAAGACTTTTCAATCTCCTTACCGATGACTTCCGGAATGAACTTGAGAACGAGTTCCTTCAAATCGCAGGTGGTGCACTCACGAGTGATGATTTCAACCATCTTGGCGCGAATTCTGCGAATTTGCGCGCTTTGCGCGTAACACGTGCGCTTGGCTTGGTCGACGCGACGCTTGGTAAAACCAATGCAAAACACGCGGAGCGTGTACCCATCCGTCGTCTTGACGTCGACGAAGCACTCAATGAGGGAGAACCACTTGCGAACCAAGGAGCGAATCTTATCCGTGGTAAAGTCCATACCGGCAAAGTTCGTGAGAACGTTCTTCCCTTGCACGTCTTCGCACTTCAACTTCATCTTACGGAAGGATTGATCTTCATCATTGTTCAAGTCGGCGAGGGAGATTTCAAAGATGCGTCCCTTCAAACCATCCGAGGCAATCTATGGTACGTACACGAGCGAGCGCACATTCGTCAGTCAACGTATTCGTCGCGCGTCGCGAAACCTTTGTCGCTCGCGCGCAATCACAATTCTAGGGCTTTGACGCGCGCGCATCATCCACGCACCTTGGTGCCTTGCGTGCGGCTGACGAGCGTCTTGCCGATGTTGCGCACGGAGAACATGCTCGGCGCCTTGATGTCATACCAATCCTTCTTCGTGAACGGATCGACGCTGCGCACGACACGACACACACACGGGAAAACATTCGTCAGTCACGCCGCCCAGTCGTCGCGCTCGAAAACCCCACCCGAGACGCGCGTCGATGGATGCGCGCGTCACGTTCGTCGTCGTCGACACCACCGCGCCGCGACCGACGATACGCGCGACAAATAATATCTCTCCACACATCGCGCCCAGCCGACGTCGACGACGCGACGTCGACGACGCGAACGCTCGACGCGCCACCATCCTCGCGCGTCGATCGCAAAGCCCTACGCCGCATCCATCATCACGAGCCGTTCGCGACCCACGCGCGCGAGAGAGAACACCGAGACGAACGACGAGGAGACGAGAGACGTACGCCTTCTTCTTGCCGCCCTTCTTGCCCTTGGACATACGCTTGTTCTTACCGACGGCCATGACGACTGTCCGCGCGTCCGTGAAAGGCGGACGCGAGCGATCGCGCGCGCGGGTCGACGAGAACGCCGCGTGTCCGACTCGTGTGTACGTGTATGTAGTGTACTGCTTAAATATCATATAGTATACGTACCACGTGTCCTATACTATACGTGTCTGTATCGGACCAGTGTTTTATACCGGTACGTGATGGATTGGGTCTCGTAGTGTACACTGCGTGAAGACTATGTGTGGATACATGGACGCGCGCGTCGACAGGGGGGGGGGCTCGCGGGAAACGCGTTCGAGACGAGACGAGACGACGACACATCGCGTCGACACACCGCGATCGCTCGAACGTGACGCGACCGGTCGATCGATCGTTCGCTCGAACGTCTCGCGTTCGTCCTTCGTCTCGCTCGACGCCTCGTTCGGGGCGCCGGAACCCCGTGTCGCGCATCGAACGTCTCGACGACGCCCCGGCGGCGGTGTGGATAGACGCACCACTCGACCGACTCATCGACGCGTCATGCGCGCCGTGACGACGACGACGCGCGCGGCGACGAGCGTGCGTGTGTCTCGCGCGTCGTCTCGCGCGAAACCGCGCGAGGGATGGATGAATGGTCGACGCGCCGCGCGAATCGTTCCCGGCGCCGAGGGTGGGGAGTTTCAGTTCGACCCGAGCTCGTTGCCGACGTTCGGGGGTAAACCGAACGGTGGCGGCGGTGGGGTGGACGCGAGCGCGCCTCGAGTCGGTGGTGGATTGATCATTCCGGGTATGGATGGATTCGACGATGTGGCGGTGCAGAGAAATCCGTTGCAGGGGACGCCGGGGGGCGGCGGCGCCGGCGGCGGCGGCGGCGCCGGCGGGCGAACCGGACCGGCGGGGGTGATTCCAAAGGTTGGTGGTGAGCTTCAGGGAGCGTTCGAACCGTATAAGCCTCCGGAGACGTTTGATGTTGCGAAGGTGTCCGATGATGAGAATGATCCCGAGTTTATGCTTCAACTCTTGCGCCAACGCGCGGGTTTGTGGCACCGGTTGGCCAAGTTTATTCGTCCGCTGCAGGCGAGAGGATACCAACCGAACGATATCTTTGACGCGTGCGGAGTCGAACCGAAAGAACAGGCACTGTGGGTGACGTGGTTACAGTGCTACGGCTCGCTCAAGGAGGGCGTCGATTTCGACGATGAAAAGTTGGAGTACTTTGACGACGAGTATCGAGGAGCGCCGAACCTCTCGCAAATCATGTACCTTCCAGCCAAGGTTCGCGCCGAGGCGGCGACGTTCATCGTCGACAACGAATTTGAAGACGGTCAATCTCGCGAACTCGTCAAGGCGTACGAGATCAAGCGCTCGAACGTCAACACGATCGCGGCGAGAGATTTCAATGATACGCCGGGGGACATTTTGGCGTACAAGCTCTACCGAGACATTCTTGAATTACAGAGATACCAGGGTGAAGAGGAGGCGACAAAGATTTACAATCGCGGCGTCAAGTACGCCGTCACGGATACCGCGCGCGCGCGTTTAGACAGCGCGGTGAAGATGTTTACCATGGCGATGGAGACGGGATCGTCCACCGCCGCAGCCGTCGAGGCGTCGGGCGACGAAAACGTCGCCGCCGAGGTGCAAGTCGTCCGTCTCGAGGAGGCTGAGTTCCAATTCAAACCCATTCCGGTGGTGGGTAACATCAACACCGTAACCTCGGCCAAGATTCGCACGGCGGCGACGGTACAAAAAGATGGAAACATCTTTGGCGTGTTTTCCCCGCAAGGCAACAGCGATTGGGTGGCGTTGCCCGCGTGGGAATTGCTCGAGTTTTCCACCTCCCCACTCGCGCTCTTCTGCGACGATACGTCCAAGTTGGACGTCAAGGGCGTCAAGGAAAAATCCGAACCCGGTCTCTTGATCGCCGATAAGGCGGTGACGACGCCCACTTTCGGCAAGTATTACCTGGTGGCGAAGAAGTCGTCGTTGGTGCTCGCCGGGAGCAACGCGGCGGCGGAGAGCGTCTCCATCATGGATGGTAAGGATATTCTCAAGCTCGAGCGCGACGGTAAATCTGTCAACACGCTCGCGCACGTCTTGTTGTGCGTTCGCGCGCCGTCTCGAGGCGGTGACGACGGCATGACGACGGAGGCGCCGATGTAGACGACGGAGACGAGACGCTACGATGTTGTGTGTTTGCGCGGCGCGGCGGCGGCGGTAGTAGATTGTGCATGTAGTATGATACGACGAAACGACGAAACGTAGTAGTCACGAACGATGCGACGCGACGCGACGCGACACAGACGATGGATGGTGTTTCGTATGAATGGTTTATTAAAACGACGCGCCTCCGTCCGTCGGCGGTGAATTTACTTTTTGTTCTTCTTGACCTTTTTCGGCTTCAACTCGGTGGCGATGAGTTCGTAGAGCGACGCATCGCTGAGTTTCTTATCGGACTCAACCTCTTGCGGATCAAACGTCGTGATGCGATCGTTACCGTTCTTGAGAACTAAAAACGTGCACTTGACGTGCGCGACGGCGGCGCCATCCTTTTCGTAGAGCACCGGGTACGGGTGCAACAAACCGTGGTTGCAGCACTCGACGAGACCAAAGTTGACGCGCTTTTCTTGCAACGCGCGAGCGGTGAACGGCATGGTGGGGAAACGCTTGGAGATTTCCGAGAAGACGGCGCGAGAACCCGCCATTTTCAATTGGTAATTCTTTTCGATGGCGCGCTTGTACACCTTGGTTTCCTTTTCGTCGCGTTGCTTGGGCTTACCCTCGCCGCTCGACATGACGATGTCCAGGGCGTACACCTCGTACATCTCGATCTCTTCCGGATCAGCCTTCATCTCCGGCGACGATTTGTTCAAAATCACCTTGTTACCATCGATGATGAATCTCTTCATGTTGTGCGTCATGACGCCCTCGACGACGACGACGCCGAAATCCTTCGCCACGGATTCGATCATCGCGCCAATCTCCGCCGTGGAATCACCCGGACGAAGCTTACGAATGACGATCTCAGACGCCAATTCCGCCGCTTTCATGACGTCCGCCTGCGCACCCGTCACCTTTTGTCCACCGATGACGATGGTTTTCGCGCACGTCGCCACGTACCCGTCCACGTGCGCGCCCAAATCGATCTTCACCGCGTCCCCCTCTCGCAACGTCTTCTCATCCCCCTCGCTCGGCGAATTATGACACACGCAATTATTCACGCTCACACACGTCGGAAACGCCACCCCTTTCTCCACCTTGTTCCCATCTTTATCCTTTTTATTGTAATACTTCCCCGTCTCCGCCTCGATCGCGGCGTCCCCGGCGGCGCACGCGTCGACGATTTTCGCCCCGACCGCGCACTTTTCCACCACCGCTCGCATCGCCGCGTTCGCGCACTCCGCCGCGATCTTATACTTCGTCACCACATCCGGCTACGAATCGACAACGAACAAACAACGAACGCGTCACTCGTCAGTCTTCGCTTCTCTCGTCGACTTTTCGCGCGTCTTCGCGCTCGAAACCACTGAAAAAGAACGATGCGCCGCCGATCGACGCCCGCCCCCCTTCCCATCGTCGTCCATCGTCGCGTTCGCGACGCGCGATCGATACACGCGCGCACGAACGCGTCTTCGCGTCATCCATCGACTCGTCGACGCTCGCGCGCGAGACACCGCGAGTCTTTGCGCGCGCGCGCGACGCGCCGCACGCACGTTTTCACACGTAAACTCAGACGCATCGATCTCGTCCTCGCTCTCGCTCGCGTAATCGCTCCCGGAATCGCTCATGACGATCGCGTCGGTGTCGTGTCGACGGTCGTCGGTGCGGCGCGCACTCGCGTCGTCGCGTCGCGTCGTCGTCGTCGTCGTCGTCGTCGAAGGGCGACGCGCGCGCGGGCGAGACGCGTGGTTTGTAAAGGGGTCTTCGTATGGTTATAATTGTACTTATATACTATATATACATGTATATAAGTAATGGTTTTTAGTCTATGTATACACGTCGAGCCGTCGTGTCGTCGACAAGCCCTAGCGCGCGGGGCGGCGGGAGCGTGATTTATGGGGGGGACATATTGGCGAATCAGGAATCAAGGAAATAGTGGTTTCGTATATAAAGAAGACACTTTTGTCCATGTATGTATGTATGTAGTACGAACGCGTCGGTCGGTCGGTTAGATGGATGGATGGATGGATGACGTGTGACGCCGACGCGCGGTGAGACCGAGGGGTCGTCGACGGAACGTGCGCTCGCGCGTGTGTTCTTTCATCCTCGCGTCGTCGTTCCGCGGTGCGTCGTTCCGTGGTGCGTTGCGATTCGATTTGGATTTGGATTCGTGGGTGCCGAGAATGATTATGACGATTCGACGACGCGCGTCCGTCGCGCTCGTCGTCCTCGCGCTCGTCCTCCCGTCGTCGTCGTCGTCGTCCTCTTCCTCCGATGCCTCGTCGGTCGATCGACGCGTCATCGTCGGACACGTCGCGATCGACGACGACGCCGGGGGCGCGTTTATCGATTCGGCGTCGCGGCGTCGCGTCCTCGCGCGCGGCGCCAACGCGTATTGGTTGCGCTACGCCTCCATGGGGAACGAGAACGAACGTACAACCGTGGAGAAGACGCTCGAGGCGATGGTAGATCTCGGACTGGACGTCGTGCGCACGTGGGCGTTCATGGACGGCGACGAGACGTCGTTCGATGGACGATGGACGCAACGCGTCGCGGGCGAATTCGACGAGGACAGTCACCGAGCGTTGGACGCGTTGTTGGTGACGTTGCGCGAGAAAAATCTGCGCGTCATCTTGACGTTGACGAATTATTGGCCGGATTACGGGGGGATCGATCGGTACGTGGGGTGGGCGCGGCGGGACGGGGACGCGAGCGCGAATCGACGGGAAGATTTTTATACGTCGCCGAAATGTCGAGCGGCGTTCGAAGCCTACGTCGAATTTCTCGTCGGTCGACGGAATTCCGTCACGGGTGAACTGTATCGCGACGATCCGACGATTTTCAGTTATCAATTGATCAATGAACCTCGCGTGCGCGGAGACGAGAGCGGCGGGGCGACGTTCGCCGCGTGGGCGGCGCACTTCGCGTCGGTGGTGCGGCGCGTCGACGGTGGACGACACTTGGTGAGCGTCGGGACGGAAGGATTCTTCGCGGAGTCGTCGCCGCGCGCGTCGGCGAATCCGTACGCGGGCGCGGGGCGTTTGGGCGTGGACGTCGAGCGGTTGCGGGCGAGCGATTCGATCGATTTCGCGTGCGTGCACGTGTGGACGGACGATTGGATGGATTCGGACGAGGCGTCCAAGCGTCGATTCGTCGACGCGTGGATCGCCGCGCACTTGGAGGAGGATTCAAACGCGACGGTGAAACCGGTCATCTTTGAAGAGTTTGGGAAACACCGACCGTTGAAGATTCGCGACGATCACTTTGAGCGCGTGTTTCGACTCGTGCGAGAGCACGACGCGACGCACCGTCGATCGGGGGCGTTGTTTTGGTTGCTCGCACCGGACGCCGTCGAGGATTACGACGGATTTTCCGTATTTTCGCCGAGCGACGCGAGCACGCTGGACATCATCAGGCGCGAGGTGGCGTCGATCGAGTCGTTTTTGACGCGTCGCGAGCGCGGCGAGGACGCGGAGGACGAGGACGAGGCGGCGAAGGACGTCGTCGACGAGCAAGACGATTCGAACGTCAACGACGACGACGACGACGTCGTCGTCGTCGAGTTTCCGGAAGTTCCCGATTCCAAAGTCGACGTCGACGTTCGAACGTCGACGTCCGGACTCGTGCGCTCGTACGCGTGTCGCATGTCCTCGAATAATCCTCGAGGCGCGCACGCGACGTACGGCGATCGCGTCGTTTTGGAATTCGCCGTCGAATCGACGGCGCCCGTCGACGTCTCCGCCGAATTCGCGGGACGTCCGCGCGCGCGCGTCGCCGCGACGTCGTCTCGCGCCGTGACGTTTGCGAACGATTCCTCGCGAGAGGAGACGACGACGACGACGTACGCGATCGAGAGAATCCTCGGCGAAGACGACGCGTACGTGGACGAAGGACCGATGACGTTTCAAATTTTCGTCGCTCGACGCCGAACAGGCGCCGAGTCGTCGTCGTCGTCGTCGTCGTCGACGACGATTGAAGACGACGTCGCGTTGGTCGTCGACGCCATCACCGAAGGCACCACCGTTGTGTTCGATTCCACCGCACCGTACCTCGTCGACGCATTTTTGCGTCCGTACGTCGCGAGTGGATTTGACACCGACACAGGCACGAACGCGCTTCGGTACGGCGACGTCGCCGTGCTCTACGCCGCCTTTTCTGAACCCGTGGAAGATTTCGCCGCGCGCGTGAACGGCCGAGAGGCCTTCGTGAGCGCGGCGAGTCCGCACGGAGACGCGCACTACGCGTACGTGGAGATCGAGCGAGGCGTCGACGTGCCGGGGGATGAGATTTCCTTCGCCGTCGACGCCGTCGATCGCGCGGGCGTGCCGTGCTACGCGTGCAAATCGCCGGAATCGATGCAAACCACCGACGGAAGCGCGCTCGTCGTCGTCGCCGAGGACGCCGACGCCGCGGACTGAACCGACTCGATCATACATTTATGCGTCCATCTATTCATCTATTCATCTATTCATCTATACGTTCATTCATTTATACTCGTTCGCCGCCGCCGTAATATGTACTCGTAGTTGGTATTTTTCGTCGATCGCTCTTTCACTCGACGTCGTATTCTTTGTCGCCGTAGATGAAATCCACCGCGTCGTCGTACGCGCGCATCCGTCGCTCATCGGCAGCCTCTAAGCCCTCCTCCGCGTCCTCGTCCTCCGTGTCGAGCAAATGTTCCCCGACGCCGCCCTCGAGCAATCCGTTCACGTACGCCGCGACGGCGAACTCCTTCTCGGGCGTATTCGGCGCTGTATGACATCGCATCACCGCCTCCACCACGCGCTCCGCCGCCACCAGCGGCACCTCGACGCAACGCTCGAGCATGTGCATCGCGAACACCACATGTCCTCGATTCAACACCTCGAGGTAATGTCTCGGCGCGAGCGCGCACGTCCCCGGCGACGATTCGAGAAACGCCTCGACGACGAGCCACGCCCCCGACTCCACGCTCGCCTCGAACGCCTCTCTCACCTCTTCCGCGCACCAATCCCGTCGATTCTCCAACAAAAAATTCACCCCGACGTCGTCCTCCATCTCGACGCACGCGCGCACGATATCCGCCGTCAACGCGCGAAGAAAATCTCCGTCGTCTTTGAGCGCGCGTTCGCACAGCGTCGCGCAATCCACTCCACCGCGCACGAGCGCCACCACCGTCGCCGTCAAGCGCGCGCACTCCTCGACGGGTTTTCGTTTGTGTTGTTGTCCCCGTCGCCTTCGCGCGGGCGGCGACGGGGACGGCGACGGTGGACGTTTCCCCGCGGCGCGCGTCGAGTTCCAAGAGGTTGGCACCGCGAAAAGTCGTCGAGACGCGCGCTCGGCGGGCGTGAGCGCGGAGTCGTCGAAACGGGACGCGCGGGACGGTGCGTCGGTCGTTCGGGACATCGCGTGCGTCGGTCGGGACGCGACGCGACGCGACGCGACGCGACGCGACGCGCGGGAGTGTGGGGTGGGAGTCTCGGCGTCGAGGCGAGACGACGCGACGACGCCAAGCGGCGGGAAGAAGAGACGCGGAGTTATTAGAATCGAATTGAATTCGAGTGGTGATAAAAATCAAAAGTTAATCAAAATATAATGGCGTGGCGGACTGTTCTTCGTAAGAGAGTAGGTGATCGATCGCGCGCTGCGTACACTCCGCGAGCGCTTAGATGCGAGCCATGGCGCGCTGCGCGGCGGCGATGGTGAAGTCGATGTCCTCCTCGGTGTGCGCCAGAGAGGTGAAACCGGCTTCGTATTGGGACGGCGCGAGGTAGACACCCTCCTCGAGCATCGCTCTGTGCCAGCGGCCGAACTTGTCGGTGTCGCTCTTCGCCGCGTCGGTAAAGTTCTTCACCGGACCCTCTTGGAAGAAGAAGCCAAACATACCCGAGATGGAGCCGCCGCACACCGCGTGGCCGTTGTCGCGACCCGCCTTCAAGATGCCCTCGATCAAACGCTTGGTCATCTTGTCCAACTTTTCGTACTGACCCGGTTCGCCCAAGATGGAGAGGGTCTCGATGCCGGCCACCATGGCGAGCGGGTTACCGGACAAGGTGCCCGCTTGGTACATCGGACCGGCCGGGGCGACCATGTCCATGATTTCGCGCTTACCGCCGTACGCGCCGACCGGCATACCGCCACCGATAACCTTACCCATGGTGGTCAAATCCGGGGTGACGCCCCAGTACTCTTGCGCGCACCCCTTGGCGATGCGGAAGCCAGTCATGACTTCGTCAAAGCACAAGACGGCGCCCTCGGCGGTGCACACCTCGCGCAAGCCTTGCAAGAATTCCTTATCCGGAACGATGAAACCAGAGTTACCGACGACCGGTTCCAAGATGACGCCCGCAATCTTGTCCTTGTGTTCAGCGAACAAAGCCTTGACTTCATCGAGGTTGTTGTACGTCGCGCAGAGCGTCGTCGCGGTGGCCGCCGCCGGCACGCCCGGAGAATCCGGCAAGCCGAGGGTGATGACGCCCGAACCCGCCTTGACGAGGAACGGGTCGGCGTGCCCGTGGTAGCACCCCTCAAACTTAATGATCATGTCCCGACCGGTGTACGCGCGCATCACGCGCAACGCCGACAGGCACGCCTCCGTACCAGAGTTGCAAAAGCGCACCATCTCCACGCTCGGCACGCGTTCGATCACCATCTCCCCCAAGACGTTTTCCAACTCACACGGCGCCCCGAACGAGGTCCCCTTATCGATCTGCGCCTTGAGCTTTTCATTCACGCGCTCGTTCGCGTGTCCACAGATCGCGGGACCCCACGATCCGACGTAATCGACGTACTTGTTCCCGTCCACGTCGAACGCGTACGCGTCCTTGACCTTGTCGAACACGATCGGTTGCCCACCGACCGATTTAAACGCCCGCACGGGCGAGTTCACCCCCCCCGGGAGAATGTCTTGCGCCGCCTTGAAGATTTCTTCGCTTCGTCGCGTGTTGAGCGACGGCGCGGACACCGCGTGCGCCGTGTGCGCGCGCGATGACGACGCGCATCGCGTCGTCTTCGCTCTGGATAAACCCTTAGACGCCCATCGGGGAGTCCCGATCGTCGTCGTCGTCGTCGTCGTCATCGTCGTCGTGTTCATCGTTCACGGATGGAGAACGTGAGAGACGCGTGAATCTGACGCCGGGCATCGTTCACGCGCGCGTCGACGGGCCGGACGTCGTCGCGTCATCGATCGTTTCATCTCATCCGGTCGCGATCGGGGGTGGACGGGAGGGACTCCCTACGTACTGTTTCACGAGTCACGACTCGTCATTTCCCAATCCCACCACACAACAGATCCACGCCGAGAGATCTCCAGCCACATCACATCACATCGCGCGTCTCGTCTCGCGCGGGGTCGAGAGTGTCCATAGTACGTCTACAGTACGAGTAGTACTTACCTAGTGTACGGAAAAGATGACTATACCATATGTCCGAATCTATACAACAAGGAGCGCGCGCGTGAGGACCCGACCGATCGCGCGATCGTTCGTATTTACGTACAATAGAAACGTTTTCGTCATCTATCAATCGGAACGAAACTCGACACATACGTACTTAGTCGCCCCGCGTACAATGTACGTACGTGCACGCGACGCATCGCGAGGTGGACGGGGGTGTGCGCACGACGTACGTATATACTACTACTACAGATGGTGTAATGGTCGTCTATGTATAGAACCACGAGTATCCACGAATCATGACTCAAGAGATGGTATAACGCCCCGCGCCCCCTCGCGAGCGTTTTCTCGAGCGTTTTCGTTTTCCACGCGCGCGTTCGTCGTCGTCGTCGCGTTCGAGGCGCGCGGAGTGCGCGAGAGAGCGACGCGCGAGAGAGAGACCGACGGCGTCGATCGAGAAAAAGATTGAGAAAAACATCGATCGATCGTACGCGTGTTCGTGTTCGCGTTCGTCTCGCGAAAGATCGTCTCACCGTCGTCATGACGCGCGAACGCGCGCGAATGGGCGTTCGGGACATGACGGCCACGGGACGGTACCCGCCGCAACCTAAATTTCAACCCTTTGCGTTTTACTCCGCGGTGCGTCTGGGGGATCCCGAACAGCTGAAGATGATCATGGAGACGGATCCGTACTTTTGGACGCAAGACAACGGCGCGGGAGCTCCCGTGCACTTCGCGACGACGTATAAGCAGTTGGACATGATTCATCACATCGTGCGCGCGGCGCCCGAGTGCGTGAATCAACGCGATCCGAAAGGGATGACGCCGTTACATCGCGCGGCGTATCTCGCGCAGTTCGATGGGTATTTGGAGATTTTTGAGTACCTGTTGAGCGAAGGGGCGGATCCGAGAATCGAGAGCGAGGATTACGATCCGTATTTGGATCCGGGGCGGAAGACGCCGACGGCGCTCGCGGGGAAAGATCCCGAGGTGAGGGAAAAGCTCGAGGAATTGGTGGAAAAGTACGCGCACGTGGAGAAACGACCGGAACCGCATCGATGTTTGGGGGATTGGTGGACTTTGTACGATTACGGGTTCGACGAAGTGCGCGCGTGGCCGAAAGATTTCGAGAAGGAGTTTCCCGAGGATCGATTGCGCGAGCGGGCGAGACGCGAGAAGCGCGAATTCAAGGAGCGTCGACGGGCGAAACGCGCGGAGATCGAGGCGGAGATCGAGGCGGAGATTAAGGAACAACGCGAAAAGGCCGTGCCCGATCTCACGCGAGGCGAGGAGTTCACGCGCGATGCCGAGGACGTGCGCGGTCCCGCGGTGAAGGACGCGTCTCGATTTCGCGGTTCGTCGGCGTTTCTCTTCCCGGGTCAAGGGTCTCAGGTCGTGGGCATGCTCGGCGACGACGAACTCATGGAACTTCCCGCGGTGGCGAAGATGTGTGAGGTGGCGAACGACGTGCTCGGGTACGATCTGCGCGACGTGTGCGTGAACGGACCAAAGGAGAAGCTCGACGACACCGTGTACGCGCAACCCGCGCTGTTGCTCGCCAATCTCGCCGCGTTGGAAAAGCTCAGAGATCGCGATCCCGACGCCGTGGCCGGGTGCGACGCGTGCGCCGGTTTGTCTCTGGGCGAATACGCCGCCTTGGTGTTCGCCGGCGTCTTGTCGTACGAGGACGCGTTCGCCGTCGTCAAGGCGCGCGCCGAGGCGATGAGCGCGGCGGCGAGCGTCGGCGCGCACGGCATGCTCTCCGTCGTCGGTCTCTCCGACGACGTCTTGCGCGACATCGTGCGCGACGCCCGCGGTGAGGTTGGTGGCGGCGACGACGTCGTCGTGTGCGAGATTACCAATTTTCTCTTTCCGCAAGGTCGCGTCGTCTCCGGCGACAAGGCGGCGCTCGACGTCGTGCAGCGCCGCGCGCAAACCGCGGGAGCAATCAAGGTGTCCCCGCTCGCCGTCTCGGGCGCGTTTCACACGTCTCGCATGGACAGCGCGTCGGAGAAATTGCGCGAAGCGCTCGCCAAGGCGACGTTCAACGCGCCTCGCGTCACCATCTACTCCAACGTCACGGGCGAACCGATTCCAAAGGACGCGACGCCGGATCGCGTGCGCGATTTACTCGCCGAACAACTGGTCAGTCCGGTGCTCTGGGAACAGACGCTCAAGAATATTTTGGCCGCGGGACGCACGAAACTGTTCGAACTCGGTCCGAATTCTCAAATCAAGAGCATGACGAAACGCGTGAGCCTGGACGCGTGGAAGACGTTTCAAAACGTCGACGTGGCGAAGTGAAGCGCGAACGCCGATGAATAAAACAAAGAAGAATACCGTTATGAATGAATGAATGAATGAATGAATGAATGAATGCTAAAAGTATTACACTTATTATTACTTGTACTCTCTCCCACCTACCTACGTCTGAGTTCGATGACGTCCACGTCCGTGCACGAATACAACTCGTCGCACTCGGATCGAGGCACGTCGCGCGTCTCGAAATCTTCGCGCGCGGCGTCTAAAAACGTCTCCAACGCCTGTCTGTTTCGCCCGTACGACATCAACACGCGCGTCTTCGGCGTCTTCGCGAGCAAGCGAAGCGTTTTCACTAAATCCTTCATCGAATCGTTCCAATACACGACATCCGACGCGACGACGACGTCGACGTCGCCGAAATCGGCGTCGTCGCCGTCGGCGCCCCACGTCAACGCGCGCGTCTCCACGCCGTACTTGGCGACATTTTCCGTCAACAACTCGAGATTACCCTCTAAATCCGTCGCGATCACGCGCGGCACGCCCACCAATTCGCGCATCACGCACGAGAGTAATCCGCACCCGGCGCCGAGCTCGACGCACGTCCGCGCGTCTTCAAACGTCGCGCGCGTCTTCTCCGCGTACTTGGCCAACACGATGGCGCTGTCCCACACCGTGCTCGCGAACCCGGTGGCTTTAAATTTTCTCTGTTTCAACACAATCTTTCTCGTCGTTGATTCATTCGTCTCCTCCGTCACCGACATCGGGTACTCGTAATCGTCGACGAATCGTTCGCGCTCCGTCTTCATCTCGCGTTTCCACGCCCACTGTCGAATGAACAGGCTCGCGTTCGCCCCACCCGTGAACGACCGTCCTATGAGCGCGGGATTCTTCACGCCGCGACGACGTCTCTTAATACTCGTCGTTTTTTCGTCGTCATCGGTCGTCGTCGTCGTTTTTTCGTCGTCTCGTCGTCGTTTTTGTTTTTTCACCGCCGCCGCCTCGGTCGGGGACATGATGCGTGATGATCGAACGGCTCGCACGCGCGCGCGCGCGTTCACCGAGACGAACGCGTCCTACGCCACGCGACTCGACCGCGTTCCCGTCGTCGTTCGCGAACGCGCGCGCGCGCCCCGCGTCGCGATATCGTCGATCGCGTCGAGAGGTCGTCGCGCGGTCGTCCCCGATTTGACCCATAACTTTTCATACAATACGAAGACCTCATCTACGAACTTTATTAAAGGCATCGACCCAGCATGATCTTGGGATTAAAGCGTGATACACTATGTAGGACGCATACATCCCTCTAAACCCAACGGGTTATTAGCTCAGTTGGAAGAGCGTCAGACTTCGAATCTGAATGTCGCAGGTTCGAGCCCTGTATAACTCATTGGATTTATTTTTTGATACGTACAGTGCGACGATTCGAGTTCGCGTCGGTGTCGACGGAGTGTTGGTCTGCGTCTGATTTTTACACGCGACGAGCGCCGCCGCTATTCGGTGACCACTCGCGGAGGAGACGCGTTCGGAGACGCGAATTCGGATTCGATTGTGAATTCGAATTCGACGCGCCGTCGAATCAATCAATCAATCAATCATTCGATAAATCATTCGATAAATCGTTCGTTCATTTTCTTACTTTTTCTTTGACGACGGCGACCCTTGTCTCGACGCGGATGACGATTTCTTGGTGATCGGCGACGGCGGCGCGTCGAGCTGCGCGCCGTGTAACTCTCGGACCATTTCGTTCATCTCGTCGCTGTCCAAAAAACTCAGACTGAGTTGACGACCGAGCTCCGAGTTGGAGCGGTCCAGGAGGGTGTTCACGAACGCCTCGTCGCCGGCTTCGAGCTTGGCGGCGTCTAATTCGCCCTCGTACGACATGTCCTCGACCATGCGTCGAAGGCTTTCGTCCGTGGACGGCGATCGAAGGAATTCGGGCCACGGGAGCGAGTGCGTCGCCGTCATCGCGCCCGACGCCGCGCCGGGCGTGGACATGGCCAAAAAGTGTTCGTCGTCAATCTCCTCGAGCGAGAGCGGCGACGGGGGCACGATGCTATGTGGGCTATCGGACGCGAGTCCGCTCTGCGCGGTTCCGGTACCGGGACCGGTACCGCCGATGTCGTCCGGTCGTCGATCGGCTTCGAGCGCGGGGAGGTAGCGCGGCGCTTGGCGTTTTCTCGGTCCGAGCGCGGTGACGTCGGCGTTGAAACCAGCCAAACCGCTCTCTTGAAGCGCGGCGTTGATGTTCTCGCCGTCGTGAACGGCTTGTACGAAATGACGCATCTGCGTTTGGAAATTCTCCGTCGCCTCCAATCTGCTCGAGAGCTCCTCCACGCGCTCGCGGTGTTCGATCTGCGTCTCTCGCAGACGCATCACCTCCTTGAGCAAGAGCAAACGGTCTCGCTTGAGCTGTTCCACCTCGTTCTCTAATCCACCGTACGCCCCGAGCTCTAAGCTCTCGTTTCCACCGGTGATCGCCAGACGGTTCGCGCCGCCTCCGCCTCCGCGTCCACCGCCGCCGCCCGCGGTTTTCTTTCTCGCCGCGCCGCGTCTCCCCTTGGACGAATCGTGTCTCTTCAGCGTCGTCAACAGTTCCGGTTTCCCTCGCTCGAATCCCTCCACTCCGAACTCGTACGCGTCGCTGTGACACTTTCTAAACCCATAATTATTCAACTGTCGCACGAACGAGGCGAAATTTGAGTGTTTAAACACCTTGGGCAGGTACTCCTCCTCCAACACGTCGGGCTTGTACACGGTGAACGTCTTCCCGTTGGCGTTCCACGCGATGACGTCGTCGTTCGACTCGTCCGTCACCATGTTCCACGTTTTCCTACGGTAGTACCACGAGCGCGTCGTCGTCAGTCTTCATCTTTATCCTTCCTTCCTTCCTTCCTTCGTTCGTTCGTTCGCTCGCGCGGAGAAACGAAAAAACGCGTCTCTCCGTCCCGGCGCTCGACGTCTTCGCGTCCCCGAATCTCGTCGTCGTCGTCTCCTTCGCGCGCCACCCGCGTCCGTTTCATCGCGCGGTACCGTCGATCGATCGATCGATGCTATCCACGCACCACAAGAACGGCGACACGTCCATCGTCGCGAACGGCGTCGCCGATTTCCCCGTCGCGCTTCCCGGTTTCGCCGACATGTCGTTCGCGTGCCGACGACGAAACGACACGTCCGCGCGCGCGTCGGCGTCGGGGTCTCCACCGCGAGCTCGACGATCGTCGTTCGATCGCGCGCGTTCGTCTCTTCTCGACGCCTCGTTCGCGTCGTCGTCTCGGTGGACGGAGGCGCGGAGTGACGTGGAGACGGGACGGGACGAGACGCGAGTGGGCGACGCCGTCGACGCGCGCGCGCGGAGAGATGGACGGCGCGTTCGAGCTCGTGCGCTGATGAATGAATCGATCGATGTATTGATTGATTGATGAATGACATAACGCGACGCGACGCTCGTTCACGCGCCTGGCGACTGGGTTTCTTTCGCCGCCTCGACGGCGGCGACGCCGCGACCCTCGTCGAAATCTCGCATGTGCTCGAGAACGCTCCTGGAAACCTCCTCGGCGGTGGTGTTTTTCCCGTAAAACGTGACGAAATCGCCGTTGGGATCGATGAGGTAGGTGATGATGGAGTGGTCGACGAGATAATCCTCCGTCGCGCGCTCGTCGCCGGTTTTACGGTAGTAGACGCGATACTTTCTCGCCGCGTCGCCGCACGCCTTTTCGGAACCGACGAGACCGATCATGGTCGGGTGAAACTCCTCGACGTACGCCGCGACGCGTTTTCTATCGTCTCTCTGTGGATCGATGGTGATGAACACCGGCACGAGCGCGGTCGCGCCGGACGCGCGTCGCGCCTCGGTCGTCGCGTTCACCACCTCGGCGACTTTTTCCAACTCGTCGGGGCAGACGTCCGGGCAGTGCGTGAATCCGAAATATAACAGCGCGAACCGTCCTCGTAAATCTTTCGCCGTGTCGAACCGTTTACCCGTCTTGGCGTCGACGAGGGTAAAGTCCCCGCCCACGCTCGCGCGTCCACCGGCGACGCGCGTTTGGAACCCGTTGTCGCCGCGGCGTCGACCCTCTCGCGCGGCGTTCACCCGTCTCGCGCGCTCGGCGTCGTAAAAGTACAGGCAACCGGCGCCCGTGGCGGAGACGAGGAGAAGGGAGAGCCAACCCACCGGTGCTTTGTTGGCGCCCGCGCGAGGCGACGGCGACGACGCGTACGCGCGCGTCATCGCGCCCGTTCCCATGTTGCCCATTGTGCCCCTCGTCGTCGTCGCGCCGACCGGGACGGGGGCGCGACCGCCGCGACGCGCGACGTCGCGGGTGACGTCGACGGACGACGTAGACGCGATCGCACCGCTCGCCGCGCGCGCGGCGCGTCGCGCGCACGCGCGAAACATGCTATCGTCGTCGTCGAGGAGGCGTCGTCTGCGGACGCGCGCGCGCGCGAACACGGGGTGAACGAACGAAAGGAACGATCAGTATTAAGCACCGCGCATCGGTCACGACCGACGCGATGAAGAATGAGGTGGTCTACTACGTGGAGACGAAGAGAAAACGCTTCGTCGTCTTCGTCGACGAACGGACGGATGAACTCACGCCGCTAAATCGCCGAGGTCGAGTTTGCCGAGCCATTCGATGACGGTGTCCTCGTCGGGATCCTCGGTTCGAGCGAACTCTTTCAGATCCAAAGCGCCGGGCGTGAGACCGGCAAAGTTGGCTCGGCGAAGCTCTAACAACGCCGCACCGGCGAAGTCGCGGCGGTAGCCGACGTCTTCGATGCCGCTCCCCGCCGCCGTCATGAAATCGAGAGCGACGGCGCCGCCGGCGACGACGCGCGCGACGACGACGGCGAGAAGTTTCGGCGCCATCGGCACGTCGATGGCGACGTCGTCGAGCATGGCGACGACGTCACCCACGGCTTGTTCGATGACGCTCGTGGCGAAGCCGCCGCGGGCGAAGAGCTCGGCGAAGAGTTTACCCACGAGGTCAGCCGCCTTGGCCGTCGACGTGTTGACGACGTAATCGACGAGCGCCTTGGCGATCGCATCCTTGGTCGCGTCGCCGTCTTCCGCGCGCGCGACGAGATCGGCGACGCAGAGCAACGCCTCGCCGACGTCGCCGACGACGGCGTACTCGTCGATGAATGAGGCAATCTTCTTCTCAGCTTGTTCGGCAGAGTACTTGGACGTCGACGCGTCGCCCTCGCCGCTCGCCGCCGCGATCGCGGCGTCCACCTTGGCCTCGGCTCTCGCCTTGGCGTCCCGACGCATGTTCGCCTCGAGCGCGGCGCGGTTCGCCGCCGTCGGCATGACGCCGGCGCGCGCCGGCGCCTCGTAGGAACCCATGAGCGACGACGACGCCTTCCCTCCGCTCGGTCCCTCGGGGAACAAAATCTCGTCCGAAACGAGCGGGGTCGCGTTGGCGAGATCGACGGCGGCGCCGTTCGTTTTGGACGCGCTCGCGGCGGCGACTTTACCGCCGCGCTTGACCCACTCGTTGCCGCGAAGCTCGATGACGTCGCGGCACGCGAAACGCGTGCGCGGACTCACCTCTTCGGATTCGGCGAGCACGTTCAAACGCGCGATGTAGGCATCCATGGACTTCTTCGCCGATGCTTCCATGTTCGCGCCGCTCGTCGCGAGCAACGCGCACGCGGCGTCGATGTCGTCCTCGCACGGCGTCGTGCGCGGCTCGCCGAGCAAGTCCTCGACGACGGCGCGCGCGACGGCGTCGCTCGCGATGCCTCGGTTGGAGAGTTCCCCGATCATGCGCGCGACGCCGATGACGCGACCCTTGATGCGCTTGGATTGCGATTCGTGCTCGTACCGATCGACGACGGCGCCCAAGCCCTGGCGCGCGACGCACGTCGACTCGAAATCGTCTTGCAACGCCCCCAAGAGCATCTTCTTAAACGTCGTCGTCGTCGTCGCCGACGTGTCGTCGTCGTTTTCGCCGCCCTCGATCGCGTACGCGGGCACGATGGCGTTGAGTTTCTCCGCCAATTCCCCGTACACGCTCGCGTGTCGCTCGTCGGCGCACGCGCGATCGACGAGCATGGACACCAACGCCTTACCGACACGCGCGTCGCTCAGCGCGCACTCGCTCAACTGCGCCATCATCTTATCCATCTTATCCGCCGACACCTTATTCAGCACCGACTTGATGACGCGCTTTGACTTATCCGCGTCGTACGGTCCGCTCTCCGCGCCGACGGCGGCGGCGGCGGCGGCGGTTGATTTCTCGCTCGCCGCCTCCGCCACCGGCTCCTCCTTGGTCGTCGTCGTCGTCGTCTCTTCCTCCGTCGCGGTCGCGGTCGCGTTCGCGGCGGTCGCGGCCGTTTTCGATTTCCCCTGGTGCGTCCCCCACACGCTTCCCTCTCTCGCCGCGATCGCCGCGTTCAACTCATTCTTCACGATCTCGAGCGTGCTCGTCGCCAATTCCACCGGTAATTCGTGCGTCACCGCCTCGTTCGCGTCTCTCAGCGCGATGAGCGTCGCTCTGTCGTACGTCACCGCGTCCGCGCTCGCGCCCGCGCGCTCCGTCGTCGCTTTCGTCGCGGTGGGCGCGGATGTCGGCGCGGATGTCGGCGCGGATGTCGGCGCGGTCGCGGTCGCGCTCGCGCGCGATCCGCGCGCGAACGCGCCGAAAACGTCCGTGGGCGGTCGAAGCGTCACCGTCATCGTCGATCGGTCGACGATCGGTCGTCGTCGTCGGCGTCGAGGGATGGCGCGCGGACGGGCGCGTTCGGGGTTTGGGGGTCGGTCGTCTCAACCCTAACTAGGGTTAAGTACTAGGGTTTAGGGTTGAGGGCGGATGCATCTTTTCATCATCGTCATTCGTCGCGCGGCGTCGCCGTCGCGCGTCGTCGTCGCGCGCGTCTCGACGTCCGGACGTTCGACGCTCGACGAATGACGATGACGACGGCACCGATGGACGACAAAAGCGTCGCGCTCACGGAACAAGAGGCGGCGGTGTACGACAGACAAATCCGCGTGTGGGGCGTGGAGACGCAGCGCGCGCTGCGCACGGCGCGCGTGCTCGTGTCGTGCGGGAAGCGGCCGCAAGGCGCCAGCGCGCGAGGGTTGTGCGCGGAGACGTTGAAGAACGTCATCTTGGCGGGGGTTGGGGAGATGACGATTCGGGACGACGAGGAGGAGGCGCGAGAGACTACGTTTGGGCTCGACGGGAATTTTTTAAACGCGGCGTCTGGCGACGGCGACGGCGACGACTCGACGACGACGTTGGCGGAGAACATGGCGCGAACGTTGAAGGAGATGAACCCGTTCGCGAACGTGCGCGCGGAGACGACGAGCGGACGCGCGTTGGATGAGGAATCGGATGATTATTTCAGCGGTTTCGATTGCGTCGTCGTCGTGGGATATTCGTTTCTCGCGGCGGAAACCGTCAACGCCAAGTGTCGACGCGCCAATACGCGTTTCTTTGCGGGATTTTGCGGTGCGTTCGCGTCGTATTTCTTCGTCGATCTCGGCGACGAACACGCGTACAGAGCGGCGGGTGCGGGCGCGGGCGAGGAGACGTTTCTAGCGCGATTCGCGCCAATGTCGACGGCGTTCGGCGCCGACGGCGGGGAGCGGGATTGGGCGTCGGCGCGAAAAAAGACGTCGAAACTACCGTTCGCCGTGCGCGCGCTGTTTGATTTCGAGCGCGCGCACGGACGACCGGCGACGGAGGATGACGTCGACGCGGTGGTGGCGGCGCTGCGAGAGAGGGCGACGCGCGCGGGGAAAGACGCGTCCTTCGTCCCCGAGGACGTCGCGCGCGCGGTGACGCCGTCATCGATGGAGATGCCAGCCATCGACGCCGTCGTGGGTGGTATTTTGGGACAAGAGGTTCTCAAGGCGGTGAGCGGGAGGGGGGCGCCGTGCGTCAATTTTTTCGTCTTCGACGCCGCGTCCGGGTGCGGGACGACGTTCAACGCGAGCGGCGTCGAGCGCGCGAGCGCGCGCGCGGCGGTGTAATCATCAATCATTATTTACAAAATCAATCATTCGACAAAGGCTACCGCGCACGCGAGCGACGCGACGGCGACGGGATCGCACACGTCTTTTCGATGCGTCTCGGCGACGTACGCGTCGACGCACGCGCGCAGAGACGCGGCGAGACCGTCGTCCCTCGTCCGCGCGCACGCGACGCCGTACGCGGCGGCGGACGCGACGGCGCCGAGCGCGGACGCGGCGGCGGCGTAATCGCTACTCCCTTCGCTCTGTTGTTGCGCCTTGACGGCGCGCACGGCGTCGCCGGCGACGTAGTCAAACACGTCGACGGCGCCGCGCGCGCCGTCGCCGCCGTCGCCGCCGGCGAGAATGCCCGGAGCGTGTCGTCGATCGACGCGTCGCGCCAAGATTTCTCTCGCGCGGACGAGTCGAAGTCTCGGGTCGCGAATCTCTCGCAAAAACACGCGCTTGGACTCGTTTCGGCGCAACCGCGCCGCGCCCGTGTGTTTCCACGCCTCGGCGTACGCGTCTTCAATCTGCACGCGAATCTTAGAGTGTCGACGACTCGCGCCTTCGACGTCTTCGCACGCGTCGAGAAGCGCGACGATGGCTTCCAAGACGTCTCGCGCCGCCGAACTCACCTCCAGGACGCCGCAATCCTCGGCGCCGGCGACGGTGGGCGCGAACGCCGCTGAGCGCGCGACGGTGGATCCCGTCGACGATCGAGGCCGCGTCTTCGCCGACGTCGTCGGGTCGACGTCGTCGGCGTCGTAGTACTCGGCCGACGTCGGCGACGCGTCGGCGTCTCCCTCACGCTGCGCGCCCACGCGTTCGGCCGCCAAACACGCCAATTCGATCATTTTGACAAAAAATGTGTTCCTGTGCCCATCCGTGGGGGCGATGTCCACGACGAATCTGTACAACAACGCGTTTTGCGCCAGGCTCGTCGCGCGCGCGGCGTCGGCGCCGCCCGCCGCGCGCCACTTTGCCAACGCGTGGAGTCGCAGACGAGCGTCTCGCGTGAAGACGGCGCACGAGTGAATGAACAGTAGTTTCGCACCCACGTGTTCGTACGCCGGATCTTTTCGATCGTTCTCATCCTCGTTCTCGTCGTCGTCGTCGTCGTCGTCGTCGCTCTCCGCGTCGTCGTCGTCGTCGCTCGTCTCGTCGCCCGCGTTGCGTCCGCCTCGATCGCGCGCGCTTCGTCGAACGGCGCCACCGCCCCCCCTACCCGTCGTCGTCGTCGTCGTCGGCGCGTCGCCGTGCGTCGCCCGATCCAAGAGCTCGTCAAACTGAAACCAATCGAGTTCGCCGCCGCCGCGTCTCGCGCCGTCCCGACTTCGCTCGGCGTTTTCGAGCGGCGTCCACGCCTCCGCCGTCGTCACCACGATCGGCGGTGCCCCCGTGACGTCCACGACCGCTCCACAACTCTTCCGACGCGTCACACCATCCTCCGCGCGCGTCACCAACGCCGTCGCCGGCGTTCTCTTCTCGCACGCGCGCAAGACGGCCACCGCGCGTCGCGCCGCGGCGGCGTCTCTCGCGCTCGCCCTCACCCCTCGTCGTCGCAAACACGTCCGCACGAGTCGTTCGTACATCTCCGGTCGCAACGTTCGCGTCCCCGCGCGTAATCCCACGGCGAGTTCGTTCGATATCGCCCGCGCGAACGCCTCGTCGGATGTTCGTTCAACCTCGACGTCGCGTCGCCTAGGGTTTAGAAAACGACGACGACGAGAACGTGCAGACGTCGTCTCCGTGAGCGACGATTCGTGCGCCTCGTTCGACACGTACGCGACGGTGAAATCATCGAACGTGTCCACGCGCGCGCGTCGTCGCTCGAACGTCGTCCTCGCGTTCGTCGTCGTCGTCGTCGCGTTCGGTGTCGTCACGATTTCAAATCCATCATCGACCGCGTCGTCGTCGAATCGTAACGTCGTTCGGACGCCGTGGATGCGTTCGGCGCGAGACACCGTCTCGCGGAGCGTTCGCTGACGTTTCTCCGTCGACGGCATGGCGTCGTCGGCGACGCGTCGACGGATGACGATGGATGATGATGTGTCGACGGTTGTCTCGTCATCGTCATCAGATGGCGACGCGCGACGATGGACGAGCGTCCGTCGTCGACCGTCGACGCGACTGTCGACGAGACACCCGTCGACGCGTGCGTCGGCGTCGACGCGCGCGCGCCTAATCCCGCGTGGACGACGGCGCCGTGGGCATCCATCTCGACATCAAAACGTCCCAAACCGACGACGTCGAGACTCGGACTTGGGCTTCCGCCTCGACGCGCGCGCGCGATCGCGGAGGACGCGCGCGGTGACGCGACCGTCGACGGCGATGTCGACGTCGATGTCGACGCCGACGCGGAGGATGATGATGAGGGTGAGGATGATGATGTGGCCGCCGCCGACGTCGAGGCGCGACACTGGCGAGAGTGTTTTCGGCGATGCAGCGACGTCGACGCGGGGACGACGCGCGGGACGTTTCGCGTGTATTCGAACGATGCGATCGAGCCGTCGTCGCGAGAGGAGGAGGAGGTGGACGCGGCACCGTCGCCGCCGCCCGTGTGTTTTTTATTGCACGGGTGTCCGCACACGGCGTTGTCGTGGGGGTCTTTCGCCGAGGAATTCGAGCGACGCGCGAAGGAGGACCCGTCGTCCATCTGCGCGCGCGTCGACGTCGTCGCCATGGATCTTCGAGGACACGGCGAGAGTCGATGCGATGAGGACTCGGAACCGACGTTCGATCCGGACGTCATGGCGCGAGACGCGTTCGAGACGCTTCGCGCGTACGTCGCGACGCTTCGAGACGGCGGCGAACGCGCGCGGCGCGTCGTCGTCGTCGGGCACAGCATGGGAGGCGCCATCGCGACGCGCGTGGCGACGCTCGTGGAATCGGGCGATCAATCCAGTACGACGCTCGCGGGATTGGTGTTGATTGACATCGTCGAGGGGAGCGCGTTGCGCGCGCTTCCGGCGATGGGCGCGATGGTGGACGCGCGCCCGACGGAGTTTTCGTCGCTTCGCGACGCCATGCGATGGAGCGCGACGCGAGGCGGGGGGACGACGAACGCGCGGTCCGCGGCGTTGTCGCTGCCGTCGCAATTGCGGCGCGAGGACGCGGAGGACGGACGACGGCGGTACGTGTGGCGCACCGACGTGCGCGCGACGGCGCCGTTTTGGAGGGCGTGGTACGAAGGTTTATCGCGAAAATTTCTCGCCGTTCGCGCGGCGAAACTATTGGTGCTCGCCGGAAACGATCGTTTGGACACCGAACTCACGGTGGCGCAGATGCAAGGGAAATTTCAACTCGTCTTGCTTCCGCGCGCCGGTCACGCCGTGCACGAAGACGCGCCCGAGGAGACGGCGACGGCGCTTGAAAACTTTTTCGCGCGATACGTCTTGAACGCGAGACCGACGCCTCCACCGTTTGTAGTGTAAAGTAGTGTGTACTCGTACGAGTCGTGTGTACCGTACCGCGCCTCACCGCGCGCGCGACTCGAGTTGAAGCGTTCCCGCTCGCCGCGAAAAAAATTACCAACGAAACACGGGCCGTAAGCGCGACGCGAGGACGAGCACATCGCGCCGGTTAACTTTTGAGCGCACGTGCAAACGCGCATTCGCGTCGTCGCGTCGGACGCGTCGCCCGCGCGCGACGCGCGTCCTCGAATACTATAAAGTCGATTCATATCTCAGGAATATACCGTCGCGAACGCGTCGCCGCGCGATTCCTCGCCCCTCGCGCGCGTCGAACGTCCGGGCGTGACTCGCAGCTCATCATCTTCATCATCACGTCATCGAGCGCGCTCGCGTGCCGCGCGTGG
>Ga0255774_10000293_pt1 | contig 46694 bp, 28 predicted proteins | sample 101ome_17_FD_179972 | JGI IMG/M metagenome (GOLD analysis project Ga0255774, IMG submission 179972) | Coastal salt marsh microbial communities from the Groves Creek Marsh, Skidaway Island, Georgia - 101407AT metaG (version 2) | ecosystem: Environmental > Aquatic > Marine > Intertidal zone >... | reverse complement strand
CAATCTGTTGCCTAAACGCGTACAACTGCCGTTCCGTCATGTGCACCGCCGACCCTTCCGGCGCGTGGACATCCCCGGGTAAAACCCCGGGCGCTGGGTTGACCATTTTCGCCCGCTCATCCTCGGTGACAACGCCGGCACCGACGTCATCAACCTTTTTTTCATCAGCGGCGACATCATGAGCATCGGCGGAATCATCATCATCAGCCTTCTCCGTCTTCCCCGCGTCTTCACCTCCGTCCACATCCATCGCCACCGGTCCCGCCGCTTCCGCCGTCGTCGTCGCTTCCGCCGTCGTCGTCGCTTCCGTCGTCGTCGTCTCTCTCGTTTCCTCCTCGCCCATCTCTTCGTCGGATTTCCTTCCTCGTCGCGCTCTGCGGGCTCGCGCGGTTGATTCAAAACTTCACTTCACAAAGGGTCGTCATTCAGTCTGAAACTCGCTGCAGTACGGTGTTCATGATACGTACTGAAGTAAGTGTAAGACTATGATACATGGAGAAAAAACCCACCCACCCAAAAGTCGACGTCGCCTCGCCGCGGTTGTTGTTTTGTTCGTTACGCCCTGGCGTCGTCGTCAGAGCGCGCCGTTGACGCCGACGCGACGCGACGCCGCCGACGCCGACGCGGGAATCGCGCGAAAATAATTACTCACCGCCCGATTTAGGCTTCGCGCGAGCGACGTGGGGAGGACGGGAGACGGGAGACGCGTCGGCTCTGGTTCGTTCGAGAGGTCGCGGTCGACACGTCACCAGCCCATCGGTCGGGTTGGTTGGACTCTTCGGATGAGTTCGCCGGTCGTGCTCGCGGGATTGGCGCTCGCGGAGTTGCACAGACGGGCGGGGGAACCGGAACGCGAGGAGGTTTTCGTCGATACGGACGAGTCGGAGGGTGAGGAGGAGGGTGAGGAGGAGGAGGAGGAGGAGGAGGAGGCTGAGGGCGAGGACGGAAACGCCTCGTCGCCGAGACGAAGCGAGACGGAGATCTCTGCGTCGTCCGTCGTTCGTGAAGGAGAAGAAGAAGAAGAGGAAGAGACCGAAGAGCCCGGACAGTGTCGGTTTTGTTTTACCGGGTCCGAGTGTGGGTCCCTCGTGGCGCCGTGCGCGTGTAGCGGTTCGCAGCGCTTTGTCCACAAGAGGTGCCTGAGACAGTGGCAACGCGTGTCTTTTCAATCCCGAGGCGTGTACGAAACGGCGTGTCGGGTGTGTCACGCCGAGTACACGGTCTCCACGTCGAGTTCTAAGGGAGGGCGACGCGGGCGACGCGGACCTTTCGTTTGGTTTTCGCTTCGAGCGAGGGATCGCTTGAACGAGTACTCGCGACTGTGGGTGCAAAACGCCCTCAACGCGTTGCTCTTACGCAAGGGCGTCACGCTTCGGCGAAGCCCGAGTTCGGCGGGTAACCTCGCGTTACTCGTCGCACAGAGTGAGGTGAGAATATGGGCCGGTCGCGAGGAGCGTCGATCGGCGAGCGCGCTTCCGAAGATTCTCAGAGTCGCTTCGGTTTTATTCACCGCCGCGAGTTCGTACGCCAAATTACAACTCCTCGTCAGTCCCGTCGTTCGACGATGACGACTCACCGAGCGACGACGACGAATCGGTGCGCCCAACGCGGGAAGAATCGAAATCATGTATCATAACATTTCGAGTATTTTCCACCCCCTGATTGTAATGTACACGTAGCAAAACACTCGCGCGAACAGTCCCTCGCCTTCTCTCACCTTCTCTCGCTCGGTGGATAATCGTCAAACGCCGACGCCGACACCGACGACGCGCGCGCATCAGAGAAAGCTTCTTCCTCGCGAAGACGCGCGGACAGACGGTGGTTTATCCATGCCGTCATCTGGCGAACCACCGGTAACGCCGCCGGGTGTGAAGACGAGCGCGACGTCGACGTCCACGCTGACGACGACCGGGTTGCCCGATGACGCATCCAACATTGAAGCCTTTGTCGCATCCGCGACGCCCGTGTTCGTCGCTCGACGACGACGCGCCGAGGATACGTCGTCGTCGTCGTCGTCGTCGTCGTCGTACGCGCTCAAGGATTTGTGGACGTCCTTCGTCGAACCGAGCGCTTTCGGCGCAGAGGTTCCGTTGCGGTTGCAAGAAGGGTTGGACGTGAGTCAGTATTACGTACCGTTTTTGTCTGGTATGCAGCTCTTTACCCGTGGTGCGGAAGATGGCGAGGATGACGCCAAGGAGGACGACCAAAGGACGGCGGCGGGAAGCGGTCGGGTTCGACCGGGCGGGACAAGGTTGATTTTTGAGTTTTTTGAAAAGGCGTCGCCGTACACGCGCGCGTCGTTGAGCGATACGATTCGCGCAATCATGGAAGAACAGCCAGAGTTGGCGGAGATGACGAGCGATGATTTGGCGCCGAGCAGTTGGATGAGCGTGGCGTGGTATCCAATCTATCGGATTCCGCAGGGGACGATGTTACACGACGTGCAGGGGTGCTTTTTGACGTATCACGCGTTGTACGTCGGGGAGTTGCGAGACGGAGACATCGCGTGTCCTTTACCGCCGAAAATGTCAAATCTCGTCGAACGAATGATCGATGAGCGCGTGACCAAGACGCGCGAGGACGCCAATTTCGGTGTGTTTGACGGCGGCGATGTGACCGACGCCGAGAAAAACGCGTCGTTCACCGTGCGCGTCTTGCGGCCGTTTGGTTTATCCATGTACAAGATGCAGGGCGACGTCTGGGCCGCCAACGAGACGACGACAGAATGGATGAACAAGCTCATGGATGGTGCGTACACGTGGTTACGCATGCGCAAGACGGTCCATCCCGATTACGAATTTTTTTCGCACTTTGGCTGATTTACGCGAGCATTCTACATTAGATTACAGATTACAGATTCCAAACGAATTCCTCTCTCCTTTATTCGGAGTTGTTGTAGTGTTGTCACACGCATAGCATCGGCATCAATCATTCGCGCGCTTCACGCTTTGAGCGCCTGGGACGCGCCTTGGACGCCGTTACCGTTACTAGTATTTGCAGAAGTATTCGTCGTCGTCGTCGTCGTCGTCGTCGTCGTCGTCGTCGCGAACATCTCCATGGCTGAATTCTCCGCCCCCAACGCCGCCACCAACCGTTTCAACTCCTCTTCCTCCTCCCTCAACGCGCTCTCCTCCGCCTCCAACACCGCCGCTCGCGTTTCCAACCCGTTCAAGTACCGCAATTTACGTTCTTTACTCCTCGCGGCGCTCTGTCGGTTGGCCAAGATTCGTCTCGCCCGTTTCGGATCCGTCAACGCAATCTCCCGCACATCCATCGGAATCTCATCCCCGAGCACGTCCAACGGCGCCAACGCCGCGCTCGCGGACGATGTTGATATCATCGTCACCCCCTCCGTCCGCGCGTGTCCACCGAACGCCCCGCGTTTCGTCTTGGCGTCGAACAGTTTCGCAACTTCCTCATCCATGTCTTCGTACACGTCGCACCCGTCGTCGTCGCACGCGTCGTCGTCGTCGTCCAACCCGCGCGCGTCATCGAACGCGACCGAGAGTTCCGCGCGCAGATCCGACGCCTCCAGAGCGTCCACCGGGGTCGACAGCGATCGTCGGTGGCGAGACGACGACGGGCGCATCGGTCGGGAACGAAATGTAATCAATCGATGAATGCGTCGTTCAGTGCCGCCTCAGAGCGCGTCACGATGACCATGACGACGACGAGACGACGACGACGGTTCGTTTTGTGTCTACTCGGCGCGGCGAACGGAACGACGTCGTCGTCACCGCGGGACGTCGTCGATGCCGTGGGGAGGATGCGCGCGATCGTCGACGCGGTCGAGGCGTGTACGTCGACGGTTGGTTTCGACGACGAAGAAGATGGCGATGAAGACGACGGATGGCGCCGGTGTGGATTTAACGCCGACGGTGCGCCCGCGGGGGTGATGTTCGCGGCGCGGGCGTGGGGATGCGGACCGGTTGGATGCTTTGAACGCGTCCCCGGATGGTTGGCGTCGTCGTCGTCGTCGATGGGTGACGCGCTGAGGGACGCGGCGTTTGAAGCGGAACGAGGCGGAGACGCGAGCGACGCCGCCGGAACGGCGAGCGCGGCGGCGAGCGGGGCGATCGGATTGTTAGAATCGTGCGGGGAGGATGAAAACACGGTGGGGTTGGTGGATGTGGTTTGGTTTGAGCTCGGCGCGGGGGGGCGCGCGTCGTCGACGGGGTACTCGGAGGACGCGAACGCGTGGACGGATGAAATGGTGGCGGTGTACGGAACCTTTCGACGCGCCGTCGAACTCTTCGGAGACGCCGTGCGCCTGCGGGTGGTTTCGTGTGGCGTCACCGGGAGGTGTTCTCGCGAGGCGAGGGCGGTGGCGGAGGCGTGCGGGGCGAGCGCGTCGTCGTTGGACTCGGACGAGACGGTGGATTTGGGCGTTCGGTTTCGCGGATCGCTCGGTTTTTCATCCGCCAACGGAAGAGAGAGGGTGGAGATTTGTCGTCTGAGCGCCAGTCGGTTCGACGAAAAAGAACACACGCGGGATGCGTCTGTACAGACGAACGCGGCGGCGTCGGCGTCGCGAGGCGATGACGCGCGGCGACCGATGGCGAGGGCGCTTCGCGTCGTGGAAATCGCGCGCGTCGGCGAGGTGCCCGGTTTGTACCTGAGTTCAGATGTGGATCTGTGCGTGCGCGTCGAAGAGGGTGGCGACGGTACGCTCAAGGATGAATTTTTCTCGGCGTGGCGATCGGCGTGCGCCCGGGCAACGTCGTGGGCCGACGCCCCGGCGCTCGTCGTGAAGAGTCAGACGCGACTCGAGACGAACGACGCCGCGGGCGGAGCGAGACGGTACAGAGACTTGACTCGAGACGAAGGCGTGTCGACGCCAATGTTGATGTATCCCGTCGTGCGCAAGTCGGAGACGACGCAGAAAACGTATTTGGAGTTTAGATTGCGGCCGTTCGTGTCGACGGCGACGCTCATAGGACGTTTGTCGAAGAGCGCCGGGGCGGGCGGGTTGACTCGAGTCAACGTGGCGATGGATAACATGAGCGATTTGGCTCGATATCAAGCGTTGGATGAAGCCGACATGGCGTTGTTGCAACTTTCCGAGCGTAAGAATTTCTCGCTGCGAGACGTCGAGGAGCAAGATGATGATGAGAATGAGTTTGCAGAGACGATCACGGCGCCGACGTCGCCGACGCGGCCAAACGGCTTTGCGGATTTATCGCCAGACATTGGCGGAATCAAGAGCGCTTCGTCGTCTCTCAAACTATTATCAGCCGTCAACGCAGCGGCGCGCGGCGCTTCGGTTAAAACGGAGGATTCATCCGCGCCTCGAGTCGCGTACGCTGAGATGTGGCGCCGGGGTGTCGAGGATTCATCCGCGGTGTTTGTTCGCGCCGAAACGGCGCCTCCGTCGACGACGCAATCGTCCGTCAAGTTTGACGAGATTTTCGACAGACTGACCGAAAGAAACGATTTCGGTCGTAAACGCACATTGGCGAGAGACACCACGGAGGGCTACTACACCAAGGCTTTCAACGAGGCGGTGGACATTTCTCTCGCGCAGCTCAACCAAATCGGCGCCGCGACGACTCTTTTGAAAAAGTACGGCGACGTCGACGGCGTCGATGGCGAGCGCGACGCCACCACCGCGGAAGACGAAAAGAGCTTCCAAGCGATCGTCTGCTGCGAAACCGACGCCGCGAAGGAGAAGCGTCGCGCCGAGCGTCGTAGAACGCACGAGGAAAAGCGGGAAAAAATGTTTTTAGCCCTCGGCGTCGATCCCCGCGCCGTCAAGCGTACGTCGTCGAGTTTGGACGGCGGTTCGACCAAATCCCTCGCACCACCGACGGCGACGAAACCCTCAGCCCAAGCACCATCGGCGACAGCGTCGCCACGACCACCGGCCATCGTCTCATCGTCAAAGAAACCGCTCGCAGACGCCAACGACGCCCTCGCGTGTCCAAAGTGCGACGGAGCGCTCAACCGTCCCGCCGACGGTTCGCGTCTCAACTTTTGTTACGTGTGCGGCTTTAAACTCTAGCGATGTACATAATAGAACACGATCGACTCTTCGTTTATCACACACAGCGCGTCCGCGTCGTCGTCCTTCCCATCCTCTTCGCTCGCTCGTCGTCGTCACCCGGTCGCGCTCTTCGAGACAGACAGACAGACTATCCGGGCATCGATCGGTACATGACGTCAAAGTGTGCGTTCGCCGGCACTGGCGACATCGCGCGCCGTAAAAAAGCCATCAAATGGGCACTGCCCGCGTAAGTTCGAATCTTGCAGCAGCCGAGATCGGTGACGGGGAGACTCGTACCTCGCGTACGGCGACGCGTCACGTATTATAAGGCTGTTTGGCCGAGTTGGTTAAGGCGTTTGACTTGAATTTTTTATATAGGCTTATTTCCCGTTAAGTACGTGTCACATGTCCGAGTTCAGGCAGATCCATTGACTTGAATTTTTTATATAGGCCCAAGGATTTCCGGCGGAAGTATGGTTCAACTGTCCGAATTGTATTAGAAATACTTTTATTCATATAAAGTATCACGTATGTCCGATATGATACTAAAAAGTAAATGCACCCCATCATTGTGTTTTCCTTTTGTTAACATCGGAGTTACGTGTATGAAAGTACGTGCCTTATTACTATAGTACAAGTACGATGTGTACGATGCGCATCGCGCTGAGGAGCGGCGGTGACGCATGGATGGATGGACGCGCCGTCGGACGCCGACGCGTGAAGCGCCGACGCGCGACGAAAAAAGGACGAGCGATGTCGACGACGAACGAGGTGACGTGGGAAGACCAACAGCGCATCTGCGCGTTTTCGCGAATGAACGCGCGGCACCACGAGCTGAACGCGGAGATTAAAACAAAGGAGAAACAGATCGACGACCTGGACGAGGCGTCGACCGAGTTGGTGGTCAACGACGAGGACGAGACGTGCGTGCTCGTCGGGGAGTGTTTCGTGAAGATGGATAACGACGCGGCGGAGGGTAAGGTGGAGAAGATGCTCGCGGAGGCGCGGGAAGGGTTGGAAAAGTTGAAGACGGAGCGAAAGGTTTTGAGAGAAGGGATGGATGAGTTGAAACAGGTGCGGCGGCGTTGACTCGAAACGTTTTGAATTAGCCGCGACTGACGACTGACGACTGACGACGTTTTGTTTTTTGGACGACGATAGAAACTGTACGAGCGACTCGGGAACTCGATAAACTTGGAGGAGTGAGCGAGCGCGACGAACGAGACCGATGGTTGCGTCGACGGATGTTTAGCGGACGAAATATGGTAAAAGTAATAGCACACAGAACTTCTAGAAATCTCACGGCCACCTCGCGCACGCCTTCCCACACTCCGTCTCACTCTTACGAAGGCACTCTATAAACTTTTCTGTATTCTCCCCGTTCTCCGTCGCCGGAAACGCGCGATCACACGCGCCAGAGTACGCCTCTTGACACGCCGCTCTACACGCGAAACCGTCGTCGCGCCCGCTCGCATCCGTCGCGCACTTTGTCCTACAAAACTGCGTTCCAGTCTCCTTACTCGCGTCCAATTCCGCGCACACGTCGACGCACGATAATCCTTTCGCATTCATCCCATCCGGGGTATCATTCACCAATCTCCCACTCGTCGTCGTCGCGTATCCGTACGTCTGCGCGCGCGTCGTTCGGCGTCAGTTTTCAAAAACAAAATGCAAATTTCAATTTCGATTTCACACTCGCGCGTCTCGCACTCGCGCGCACCTCCCCGTAAACCCGTCGCGTCTCGAAATCCACGCGTCCCCCGGTCTTCGTCGTGTTCCACCCGTGCGTCTTCGCCCACGCCTTGACGCCGTCGGACGTGTCGTCCGTGAACACACCCGTCGGTCGTTCGTTCGAATGCCCGCGTCGGTGTAACAGCGATTGCAAACAAAACACATCCCCACCGACGACGCCGACGTCGAGATCGCGGTCGAGGTGGCAGAAATCTTCCGACGTTCGGGTGCGCGTGTTTCGATCGCCGAACACCATGTCGTTCGGTCGGTCGTTCGGGCGCGCGGGCGTGTGAGGATCGATCGTCAGTTTGGCTGGATTTGGCGCTTTCCAGACGCGGGAGTCAAAGTGAGTGTCAAATCTTCTATCGGTATTAATGATATCATCACGGATGCGCGCGCGTCGGAACACCATCGCCATCGTTTCTACGTTGTCGACGATGAGAATTTGTTCTTTTTGCGACGCTTGCCGAGGACGCCGCCGGCGATGGCGCCGGCGATGGCGGCGGGAACTTCTCGTCGGCTGGATTTGCCGGAACCTCGCAACATGTCCGCGGCGGAAATAGCGACTGTGGATTCGTCGCGCTCGCGCGCGCGTTTCGCGCGAAGGAGGGCGTCTCCGCCGCCCCTACTTGGGAATTTGGCGCTGCCGATGAGGGAGTGGCGGTGAGAACCGAGCGGGAGGGCAATCATGCGATCGAGCTCGGCGCGGAGCTTGCGCTCGTTGACGTTTGCCGTTTGACGCGCGCTTTGCTCCTCGTGGTACTCTTGTAAATCCTCGTCCGAGTCGGAATCGCTGAGGATGATTCCGAGTTCTTCGGCGTGGGATTGGCGCCACTCCTTGTCCGCCTTTTCTTTCGATTTGGCGTGCGAGAGCTTGTCAATCTTCTTGGTGAGCGCCATGCGTCGGCTCGCTTCGGTGAGCGTCTCCTCGGCAATGGGGAAGGGATCCAACGGCCCGTTGCGGTTGAGGGATTTCAATAGCGCGTAGTAACGCGAGCGCTCTTTGGGCGTCACGAGCGAGACGGCGGCGCCTTGTTGATCGGCGCGTCCCGTGCGTCCGCTTCTGTGAATGTACGTGTCGGCGCTGAGCGGAATTTGGTAATGGATGACGAGCTCGACACCCTTGACATCCAAACCTCTCGCGGCGACATCCGTGGCGACGAGCACCGAGTGACGACGAGAGCTTCCAGGAGAAGAGGCTGCCGCCGCTTTGAATCGGTCGAGCGCCTTCAAGCGCGCGCGCTGTTGCATGCCCGCGTGCAGGCCCTCCACGGGTACGCGGAGAATTTTCATCAACGCCGTGACGCGACGAAGACACGAAATGGCGTTGACGAAGACAATCGTCATTCCCGGGTGCGCCGACAACAAGTAGTACAGCATGGCATCTCTGTCGTCTTCGGTGCACTCGAGAGCGCTCTCGGCAATCGTGCTCGCCACGGCGCCACCCTTGCGTTCCTTTGGAGTCAAATCCATGAGCTTGACGCGGCCGTAAAACGGGACGCTCTCCATGAGAGATTCCAGCGACCCACTCTGCGGCTTGCTCGACGGCTTTTTCGCCGACATCACCTTGCCTTTTTTGAGCTTGCGACGGACGTTGTCCGGAACAGTGAGCGTGGCGCTGAACACAAAAGTTTGCCTATCCAACATTTGCTTGGGGCGAAGCGCGAGCGCCTTCTTCTTATCCGCCTCCTCTGCATCCTCGATGAATTCATCCACCACTGCCTCGCGCTCCTCCTTTGTGAGCTTCGCCGCCCCACCCGGTCGCTTGATTTTCGGCGGCTGCGGGATGTTTTGAATGATGCTCGTGAGTTCGCGGAAATGTCCTCGCTCAACCATGCGATCGGCTTCATCGAGGACGAAAAAGGAGAGCGCCGAGAGCTCAGCCAAGTGCGCGTGTCCGCTCTGCATCGTGTCCCACAATCGACCGGGCGTCGCGACGATCACCGCGGGTCTTCTGTGTAACAAACGCTCTTGCTTTTCTTTGGACATGCCACCGACGACGGGGCAAACGTCAATCTTAGTGTACACGGCGACGGCGCGCATCATCGCGCACACTTGCAAAGCCAATTCGCGCGTCGGCGCGACGACGAGCGCCCTGAGCACGTCGGGGATCGGACCGGCATCTTCGTCGTCTCCACCACCCCTGCCGGCGTAATCAGTGCCCTCGTACCCTTCGGGCACTCCGATCCCTTCAGACAAGAGTCTGTGCAAAATCGGAAGGGCAAAGGCTAAAGTTTTACCGCTCCCCGTCTGCGCGGCGCCGATGATGTCGCACCGTCCCTTGGTTGCCGGGTGCAAGCACTCCCGCTGAATCGGCGTCGGCGTCGTAAACCCACAATCCTGAATCGCCCGGAGCAACAGTGGGTGCAAGTCAAACTCAAACCAAGAGCTAATGTCGCACCCGCGATCCAAATCGACGCCCTCCACCAGAGCGCCCATGCCCGTCGAAGGATGCCGGTTGTAATCAAAACCACTCGTCGACGGTCTCTCGTGCGCCGGTACCGCTTTGTGCGTAATCTTTTCCCAATCCTCCTCGACATCCTTGGATGTGTCCTCGGTGAGTTCCTCGTCCGGTTTCACCGTCGTCGTCTCGACTTTCTTCTTTTGCTTCTTCTTTGTCGGCTTTTGCTTTGGCGCTTCGTCCTTCGCTTCACCAGACGCCTTACTCACACCCACCGCCGTTCCATTCTTTTTCGCGAGTTTCTTCGCCTCAATCTTCGCCTTCCATCGCAACTTGCGCTTCATGATTCTCGCCTCTTTACCCGTCAATCCCTCGAGTGCGCTCTCGTCCAACTCGCCCATCGTACTCGACTTGGTCGCGGCGTCCTCGCCCGCGTCAGACTGTTTCTTCTTCTGTTTCTTCTTCTTCCCGGTCGATACATTCGCCCCGTCCGACGTCTTCTTCGTTGCATTCTTCTTCCCTTTCCTTTTACCCTCGCCTTCAGCGTCGTCCCCTCTCGTCGTCGTCGCGTCGACGCCCGCGTTCGCTCGCGCCACCTCTTCGCGCGCCGTCTTCGGGTCCAACACCTCCAAACTCATAAACCCATCCTCGCTCGACCCGAGCATGAGCGCGTTCGCGTTCACCCCCACCGCGTTCCACCCCTCATCCTCCATCATCCATCCGTCCGGGTCGTCTTCCGGATCCTCGTCAATCGACGACGCGCGTCGTTTCGATTTCATCTTTGTTCGCTCTGGCGGCGGCGGCGCGAACGCACGAACGAACGAACAAAGTTTTAACCGTTCCGTCTCTCGTTTCGCGCGTCGATCGTCGACGGGCGAACGCGATGTGTTTAACCCGAAACGCGTCGCGCGGGACGTCGACGAACGCGCGCGCGGCGACGTGCGGCGGTGTGAAGTTTGGAATGCGCACGCAAAGAGCACTTTTTTCGATTCTTTGTTACAAATGTTTAACGAGACAAACGAAGAGACTCACTCGGCGTCGACGAGCTGACGATCGACGATGGTTTTGAGATCACCGTGGAGCTTGCGCCATTCCTCAGCGTCTGCGCGGGCGGCGTCGGCGTCTGCGCGAGCGGCGGTGAGGGCCTCGCGAAGCGCGGCGACATCTTTGGATTGCGGCGTCGGTTTGGGCGCGTTGGTAGACGTCGACGCAGAGGTCGATGTGACTGCCCGGCGTTGGCGTTTGTGTTCGGTGACGGTACCGGTGAGCGTTGTCGGTGGGCCTTGCCAGGGTTTGATACCGCTTCGATCGTTCGGGCCGATGAGGAACTTGCTAAACGTCGGCGCGGGGGACGATTTCGCGCGTCTCTTCTCCCCGCCACGATCGCCTCGGCCTTCACCGCTGAACCGAGACCGGGAAATGATCGCCGTCGCGCATATCGGCGCCTTCGGGTGTCGTAAAATTTGTAGCGTCTGTCTCGAGGCGGCGTCCCAAACGCGCGCCGTGCCGTCTTCGCTTGCCGTGATTACGGCGGCGCCATCCGTCGAGCACTCGACGCTCGCCAACTTTTTCGAGTGTCCCTCCAGCGCTACCATCCCATCCCGCGCGTCCGCCGCACCGCTCCCGTCTAAACTCACCGCTACAGACGGTGCACCGTTCAATGGAATCTCAAACAACCGTCCATCGACCCCACCGGCGTAGAGTGTCGCCTCGCACGCGTCCAACGCGCAACACGATAGCGCCGTCGGACACCGAACCTGTCGCAGCGTCGACCCGCTTCCGAGGCTATAAATCTTACAAGTCCGATCTGCGCTGCATGAAACCACGCACACGTCTCCTCCAGCACCGCTCAACGACCCGGTGGCGATGCCAGTGACTCCGAGAGAGTGCTCTGTCCAACTTCTCCAAGCCGTCGCTCGCGTCGACCCGTGTGCCGCTCGTTCGTCATCCAACACCTCGCTCATCCTCCACGCGTGTACTGCGCCGTCTTCACCACCCGTGATCAACGCGCTTCCATCCGCGGTAAACTTGATCGCGCTTACGCCTTTGAAATGCGCCTTGAACCGCGCCAAGAGTCGTCCGCTCGACGCCTCCCACACGGACGCCGAGCCGCTCGAAGACCCGCACGCCGCGTATGCCCCGTCCCTCGAGCTCGCCACGCAGCTCGGACGCTCGGGAAGGATGGAAGACCGCTCCATCGACTCTTTATCGATCCCGTACGCATCCATCGAGCGCTTATCCGGGCACAAGACGAGGAGTTTATCGACGCCCAGCGCGCACAGAGCGCCGCCGCCGGCCCCATTCGTCCGGCCATAGTGACGAAGAATTGCCCCAGTTCGCACGTCAAAGGCGACGACGGGGGCGTTTTTCGCGCTCGATGAGACGAGGAGAACGTCGTCGAGCGTCGATGCGGTCGTCATCGTCGCGCGCGTCGCGGTGTCACGGACGGATTCCATTTCCAAGTAAAAAAGTTTGCGTTTGGTGTCTCGCTATCGCCGCGCTGACGATGGTAAATTACAAACAATTCAAACTACCGGTACTTAGTGTAAAAGAAAACTCACGACAAGGTGTGATTCTGTCATCGCGCCGCGTCATTTCTCTCTCGACGCATGCCGCACAGTTCGCCAAATGAAACGACGAAACCGTCTCACGACGCCAACGTTTTGGGATTCGCCGCATCCGCGACGCGTCTAGCCTCGGCTCTCGCCTCTAATCTCGCGCACTGCCCCCACCACCTATCGTAATCCGCGAGTAAACTCTTTTCGATTGACCCTTGTAAATTTGCGAGCACGGTGTCGTTGATCCCATTGACGACGAGATCCAATCCCGGCGTCACGGCGACGAAATCGTTCACCATCGCGTCCAACGTCATGGTCACGTCCCCCATGATCACCCCATCCCTCGGCGGACGCAGCGTCCCAACCATCGTCAACTTGACCTTGCCGTCTAAATCCATCTCCTTCGGTAGCCCGATGAATTCAAGCTTTTTCGCACCGATGGTTAACCCTTCCTCTCGCGGTTCCAGCGTGAGCGTCGAGTACACTGTCACGCGCGTTCCAAAAAACTCAAACGGCAACAAACGCACCCGCCACGTCACGTCATCCAAACGCTCCCGGCGTTTGCCATCCGGGAACGTCACACCGATGACGCGTTCGCCGTCGGAAATGTACCTCGCGAACGTGTGTCGGTCGTGTTGGGTTTTGAGAGACATTCGGAGAGACTTGCTCGAGGTCCACTCGCGACGAACATCTGCGCGCGTCTGTACCGCCGGTCCACGTCCACGACGTTTCGCGCGCGCGGTCGTCGTCGCGGTCGTCGTCGCGGGGAACCGTCGCGCGAGCGCGTCGCGCGCGGATAGGGATGACATACCGGCGCGGGCGTCGGTGAGTGTGGCGCAAGATGAGATTTCCGCTGCTTTGCGTGGCGAACGCGTCGTTCCTAAATTGGATTTCGATTTGGTATTCGTCGTTACATGTACTGTTGTAATCATCACACGGAATGAAGAATTATCAATGGTTTGCGCTGCTGCTGCTAGTGGTATCGTCGTCGACGTCGACGTCAACGTCGTTTTGTTTTATTTTTGAAATCACTGTCCAATCATCTTGAAGTAGAGCTCTTCGTACTCGAGCGCGGGTTTGTTCCACGACCAATCCTGAAGCATGACGCGCTTTTGAAGTGATCTAAACCAAACGCGGTCGTTGTAAAAGGCGTCAAGGCAGCGGTCGAGGGCGTAATCGAGCGAACCTTCGTCGGTGCCCTCGAAAGAAAAGCCATTGGTGACGTCGCCGCCGTCGGTTTCCCAATCAGTGCTCCCGGCGATTTCCCAGGCGGCGCGAGCCTTTTCGTTATCGATGTCGAAAACGGTGTCTCTCAATCCACCCGTGGCGCGAACGACGGGGACGGCGCCGTAACGCATGGAGATCATCTGGGTCAACCCGCATGGCTCAAACATGGAAGGGACGAGGATGACGTCGCATCCGGCGTAAATCAAGTGCGAGAGCGGCTCGTCAAAGGCAAAGAAAAAGCCAGAGTTGTCGCCCGCTAATTCGTTGGCGAGGGCGTTGAATTCGCCCTGAATCTTTGGATCCGGGGCACTACCCAGGAGGACGAATTGTCCGCCACGCATCAGCGTGTGGTGCGCCGCGTGCTTGATGAGGTGCACACCCTTTTGCGCGGTGAGACGTGAGACGACGCCGACGATTGGCTTGTCGTCCCATTCCGTCATACCGAGGCGAGAGCGGAGCTCAGCGCGCGCTGCCGCCTTGCCTTGCTCTTGGTTTTCGGCGTTGTACTTGACGGGCACGAAGGCGTCCGTTTCCGGATCCCAAATGTCCGGATCAATACCGTTGCGCACGCCGGTAAACTTGTCAAGGTTGGCGCCGATGACTGAGCTTCCAGAAACTTCGCCGGCGTAGGATGGGGACACCGTCGTCGTCATTTGCGAGTGATGTACCGCCTCACTGAGTTTGGCTTGTCCGTAATTCATGTTGTGAATCGTGAACGCCACCTTGGGCTTGGTCAAACCGTTGTGATGGTAGTGCTCCCAGTATGCGCGCGCCACTTCGGCAGAGCTCCAGTCATGACAGTGTAAAATGTCCGGTTGCCGCGAGGTTCTCAGCAAGAACTCGAGCGCGGCGTTACAGAAAAAGTTGAATCGAGCGGCATCATCGTTTCGTCCGTACACGGAGCCCGTCTGGAACATGCCATTTTGCGGTTCGATGAAGAAGCACTGCAAATCCTCGACGACGCACTTTTCAACGCGAATCGTTGTTCCACCCCAGTCAAAGTGCGTCTCGTACTCTCTCGAGCCGAGCAAGACGGAATTATTGAAGAATTCATACTTGGGAAGAATGACCTCGACCATGTGTCCGTTGTCTTGCATGGCGCGGCTGATGGCTGTGACGACGTCTGCCAATCCACCCACCTTCGCAATCGGAGCCATCTCGACGGCGACATGCACGACGTGGAGCGGCGGCTTTTTCGCCGAGCTTCCACGCGTCGGAAGGTGGTAATCGCGACCACCCTTGTTGTCGTACTGCGCGCCTTCGCCCACACCGCTACTAAAGACGAAATCGGTCGTCCATGCGTCGCTAGGAACGGCGCCAACCGAGGCGGTGTAGTACTCTTCGTCCTCGCTCGGCGGCGTCATCTGTATCGGTTCGATGGCGTTCGCGTGCGTCCAACGGTTGAAACCACCCGTGAGATAAATATCTTCGCTCCAGTTGAGGTTGGTGTTGTTCTTGTTGTAAAACACCTTGAGCGGCTTACCCGCCTCGGGCACCTTGGGCTCGGTGCGAATGATGAAGGATTGTTGCTTCAACCCAACCTCAATCGCCTTCGCCTTGGCCGCCGCGGCCTGCTCTTTTCGCTTCGCCACGCGCTTCTTCTCATCGATGGATGCCCTGAATACGGCGGCGCGCTTCTCTTCGTACGCGAGCTCACGAAGAATGTCCCAGGTGGCGTCGTCAAGATCTGACACCATGGCCAATCTAAAGTCGTCGCCGTCGTTGTTGTCCCACGCCGTTTCATCCGCGTCAGAGACGACAAAGTCCAAGACGCTCGCGGAAGGCGAGATCGCGACATCGGCGTACCACCACTCGTTGTTCTCATCGCTCGGCTGATCGGCGGCGCGAGTCATGGTTACCTTTTTCTCCACACCGTTGGCCCATCCGTTGTGACCGACGTGCATGATTAAAGCAGTTGCGTCTGCGCCGCCAATTGGATTCAACGCCTTGTTCCAATAGATTCGCTCCGTCGCGCCGGATGCCCCGGGTTCACCCGAAGCCGTCTTACAGATGATGCGTCCGTACTTTTCGTATCGCCCACCGACGCCCGGCGCGCCGCCGTCTCTCGCCATGGCACGCTCGGCTTCAATCTGTTCATCCGCCGCTCTTCGCGCCTCATCCTCGAGCGCCGCGAGCTTCATAATCTCCACAAATTCCTCCGGAGTCGGCCCACACGCGACCTCAGACTCAAAATCTTTCCCATCATCCTTCTCGTAATTGTTCTCGTCGCCCTTGAAGACGTAGGAAACCGAGTACGCGCGAGCGTCCACGTCCACGTCGGCGTACATCCAAGTAGTTCCATCCACCGGAGTCATCTCCTTTTCAAATCGGCCGACTCTCCACGAGTTGCACCCGCCAATCAGCGTCACGCCATTCGCACCTCTCACCGCGTCCCCGCGCTCGCGATCGACGAACACCCGCATCGGCGCGCCCGCCACCGGCGTCTCCGGAACGCAAAACGCGCGCGGCTTTTCGCCTCTCGTCTGCGCCTCGACGTCTCCCCTCAACGCATCCACCGCCGCCGCTCGCGCCGCATCCTCCGCCACCCGCGTCGACGAAACCACCGCGTTCGTCCGCGCGCGACGTCGTCGTCCCCGCGTCCCATCGCTGCGTTCATTTCGAGACTTTGACGCGCTCTTCAAAGTTTTTCGGCTCAGAGCCACCGTCCCGACGCTTCGCGCGGACGCCGCCGACACCGCCGACACCGCCGACATCCTCACCGAACCCGCTCAACGCGACGCGACGCGAGACCCGTGGGTTATCAAAGCGCGCACGGATTAATCCCCGCACCGCGCGCGACGAGCGTTACCGAGATTCGTTTTCAATCCAGATGAAGACGATTGGTGACGATCCACTCTGGCTTCCGTCCCGTCCTTCGCGAATTCGATCCGTCCCGTCGGGCGCGATCCGCCGACGCGACGAGGGCGGAAACGAACGAAACGACGCGCGAGGATCACGACGTCCTCGCGTCCTCGGCGTCGCGTCCGTCGACGAAGGAACCAAACAGTGCGGTCGACGGGACAGTGCGGTCCATTCGACGGTGAATGAGTGGCCGAAAACGCCCAACGACAAGTGACGAGTCATGAACCGTCGATTGGACCATGGGTGAGCATCCGAGTTCGTTGGGCGCGCGCTCGCTCGGTCGGTCGATCGTCAGAGCGCGCGCGGTTGGACATGCGACGCGCGTTCGACGCGGTGGACGCGCGCGGGGACGAGGACGCGGCGGCGCACCGCGCGACGGGGTCGAAATCGAGGGCGGCGGTGTTGGTTCCGCTGTTCGTGCCGACGACGACGGCGAATCGGGACGCCGACGTGGAAGGCGGTAAAGACGCGGTGACGCGCGGTGATGCCGGCGTCGACGGCGGTAGGGGACGGGGCGACGGGATCGAGGTTTTGTTGTGCGTTCGAGCGTCGACGATGCGGTCGCACGCCGGGGAGGTGGCGTTTCCTGGTGGGAAGTTTGACGCGGGGACGGATGCGAGCGACGTCGAGACGGCGCTGAGGGAAAGCCGAGAGGAGGTTGGTTTGCGGGAGACGGACGTGGAGGTGATCGGGAGATTGCCGACGATCATGTCGAGGCACATGGTGAGCGTGCGGCCGATCGTGGGGATCGTGCGGGATGGGTTTGAGGTGACGGAGACGAGCGAGGAGGAGGTTGCGGAGACGTTTACGGCGCCGTTGGAAATGTTCTTGCGGAGGGAAAATCATCGGCACGACGATTGGTCTTGGCCCGGGGCCCCGAGGGCGATTCGGGTGCATTATTTCGATCACGAAGGGCGTCAGATTTGGGGGCTCACGGCGGCGATTCTCATACAGGTGGCGCGGCGGGTGTACGGACGCGAGCCAGAGTTTCAAGAAAAAACTGACGAACGCGTGAGCGTCTGGGATGTGTACTCGGTAAAAGGTGAGACGAAGATTGGGAGAAGCGCGCTTTAAGTTGCGAGGAAATAATATTCACACATCGTTGCGTTGCGTTGCTTTGCGTTTGCGCCGCGCGGCGGCTAGGTAGGCCTATAGCAAAAAATAGCTTTGTTAGAAATGGCGCTCAGCGCTCATCCGCAGTGCGGAGGGTCGATGCGCGACCACTCGAACACTTTTTCCCACTTCTTCGCTGCGTTATCCCACGACAAGTCTTGCGTCATGGCTTGCTTTTGCATCGCTCGCCACATCTTTGGGTTGGTGCGGTACACATCGCACGCCGAGCGAACCGCCCACATGAGCGCCTCTGCGTTCATGTCGTTAAACAACCAACCCGTGCCGACGCCTTCGCCTTCATTCAAGTCAGCGGTGTCGGCGAGCACCTTGTCGGCGTCACCGAAAGCGTTGTACGGGGTGATGGTATCCTTGAGACCGCCAGTCGCGTGCGCAATGGGCAAGGTGCCGTAGCGCATGGCGTAAAGCTGGTTCAATCCGCACGGCTCGAATCGCGACGGCATGAGCAAAATGTCGGCGCCCGCCGTGATTCGGTGGGCCATGGGCACGGAAAATCCAACCCAACCGCGGAATTTATCCGGGTAAGTGCTCTCGGCCCAACGCATGAAGTCTTCGAGCTCCGGGAGACCGCTACCAAGCATGACGACTTGCACGTCTTCGCGCATCATGTCATGGAGTGCCTGTTGCAAGAGATCCGGACCCTTTTGCCAGTCGAGACGGCCGATGAAACCCATGAGCGGAACATCGTCGCGCTGCGGCAGGCCGAGCTCTTTTTGAAGAGCGCGCTTGCAATCCAGCTTACCGGAGAGGTCATCGACCGAGTAGGACGCCTCGCAATCTGGATCAGCCTCCGGGTTCCACTCGTCCATGTCGATGCCGTTGGCGATGCCGTCAAGACGGTCTCGTCGGCTCTGCAACAAACCTTCCATGCCCTTACCACCCTCCGGAGTGGTGATTTCGTACGCGTACCCTTGCGACACGGTCAATACTCTGTCCGAGGTGGCAATCGCTCCCTTGAGGATGTTCACGACGAGACCAAGATCGAGTTCGTGCGCGCGCATGTGCGTCGGGTACTGGTACTCAAGCGCGCCGTACCAATTATCCGGAACGCCCAAGTTGGAAAATGTCGTCGCCGGCTCGACGCCTTGATGCAAAATGTTGTGAATCGCGCACACGGTTCGCGCATCCTTGTACACGCCGTGCGGACGGTACTTGGACGCGACGAGCGTTGGCACGAGACCGGCGTGCCAGTCGTTGGCGACGAACACGACGTCTTGACCATAGTATCCGCCGCAGTTTTCAAACGGCAACACGAGCGGCGCTTCGCACGCTGCGTGCGACAAGAGCGTGAATCTAAACTGGTTGTCGCCGTACACACCGAAAGAATCGCCGTAGAGCCCACCCTTGCGCTCGAACGAAGGATGATCCACAAAGATGTAATCGACGTCGTTTTTCATTTGATGAAAGAAACCAACTTCGTGCGAGGCACCGAAACATCCCACCTGCGCCTTGACGCACGTGTCGAACGCACCCTCGTAGAGCGCGTCCGACTTGGACCCGTTTTGGTATCTCGGCGCGACAACCATCACGCGGTGTCCTCGAGCGACGAGCGCCTGCGGGAGCGATCCGCACACGTCCGCTAAACCACCCGTCTTGGACCACGGAGCGACTTCGCTCGTGACAAAGACGATGCGCATCGGCGTCTCAGTCTTTTCAATGATTGGCTTTTCCCGAACGCTCGCTTTGGTCGGCGGCCGTTCCGGAAGTGGTTCTGCGTACATCGCCGTATCCACCATCACCGGCGTTTCCTCCGGAACAAGCTCCTCTTCTTCAACTTCCTCCTCCTCCTGCACCTTCTCAACGACGGACGAGTCGACGACAGTCGGCGCTTCCTCTTCCCGCGCCTCCTCAACAGTCGGCTCTGGCTCTGGCTCCGCCGACGCGACGCTCGGCGCTTCCTCCTCCTTTTCCTCGCCGCCGCCGCCGCCGCCGACGACGACGTCATCATCACGATCATCAACAACAACCTCCCCAACCTCAGTAACCACGGAAGACGACGACGACGCCGAAGCGACGACGAGATCACCGACGTTTCGCCCACCCAACAAATCCGCCTTCATCTTTTCATTCTCCTCCTTCAACGCCGCGATCTTCGCCGCGAGTTCCGCCTTTTTCGCCGCCGTCGACGCGTCAGACGTCCCCGACGCCGAGCTCGCACGCGTCCTCGTCCTCCTCACCGTCGTTCGCGGGCGCACCGCCGTCGTTCGTTGACTCGCAGTCGTCGTCGTTCGACGCCACGGCGCCGGTGCGAGGACGCGCGAGGTGGATAACGCCGCCGGCATCGGTCTAATAATCGTCCCGTCGGGCGCGCGCGAACGCTGGCGTCACGAGTGAAAGCGAGAGCGGTCGATGGACGATCCTTTTATCGTCGTCGTACTCGCGCGCGTCGTCGCCGCCGTCGTCGGCGTCGGCGTCTGTCGGTCGGTCGGTGTCGAGTCGAAGCGACAGCCTGGTTCGGGTGTCGGTTGCTCGCAGCCACATATCGGACCAACGCATACATTACCAAAAAAACATTGATCAACGTACATTATCCACTATGATCCATCGTGATAAAACAAACACCTACATGACAACATGAATACCTTCATTATGAGAGTACCCTTTTTGATTCAAGGGTCACGACTCGTCAATGTGATTTTTAATAAACAAATTAGGGTTTACAACAAACACGGTATACACGGGCCCCCGTCGACGACCGCGCCCGACCGAAGAACGCGCCGCCCCGAAGGAGTGCGAAATTCAAAGAAGATGGCTGCGCCCCCGTCGAACGTTCCGACGTTTAAGCTCATCCTCGTCGGGGATGGTGGTACCGGTACGCGCGTCCACCCTCGTCGTCGTCGTCGTCGTCGTCGTCGTCGTCGTCGCGCGCGGAGCAGAGTAGAGACAACGCGCGACGCGCGAAGAGAGACTCTGTGTGTGTTTTAAAGGGATCCGACTGACGCGTGGAACCGGTTGAACGTCGCGCGCGCGCAGGGAAAACGACGTTCGTGAAGCGTCACTTGACTGGGGAGTTTGAGAAGAAGTATTTGCGTGCGTGCTTTGCTCGTTTTTTGTTTTTTATAGCGACGTCGTCGGGCGCTCGTTTTCTTTTTCGTTTTCGCCGGCGTCGACTCGGTCGCGCGCGTCGGTCGGCTTTCCCCTCCTCGTCGCTCGTCGTTCGGGCGGGTTCGCGGGTCGATCGCGCGACCGAGGGTGATTGTTCGTTCGCGCGTGAACGATGCGTGCGCACAGATCGCGGCGCGGGTGGGCGCGCGCGCTCCTCGGGTGAGGGTACCCGGTGAGAGTGAGGGTCCGGGTGAACGGATTGGACGATCCCGGGCGAGCGACTGACGCTTTTTTTATCGCGCCGCTCGCGTTTACGATGACAGCGACCGTCGGTGTGAGCGTGCACCCGCTCGATTTCCACACCAACTGCGGTCCGATTCGATTCGATTGCTGGGACACCGCGGGCCAGGAGAAGTTTGGAGGTTTGCGCGACGGGTACTACATTCACGGTCAGTGCGCAATCATCATGTTTGACGTGACGTCGCGCACGACGTACAAAAACGTGCCGACTTGGCACCGCGACATCACGCGCGTGTGCGAAGACATTCCGATCGTGTTGTGCGGTAACAAGGTGGACGTTCGTAACCGTCAAGTTCGCGCCAAGTCGATCACTTTCCACCGCAAGAAGAACCTTCAGTACTACGAGCTCTCGGCCAAGTCAAACTACAACTTTGAAAAGCCCTTCTTGTACCTCGCGCGCAAGTTGAGCGGTAACGCGGCGTTGCAGTTTACTGAATCCCCGGCGCTCGCGCCGCCGACCGTCCAAGTCGACCTCGCGGAAGTTGCCGCGTACGAAAAGGAGCTCGCGGACGCCGCGGCGCAGCCGTTGCCGGATGAGGATGACGAGCTTCTCGACGCGTAAAGCGTTTACATTCGTCGCGCCGGCGAGTCGTCGCGTCGCGAGACTTCGTCGACGCAGGTGGCGCGCTGGATGGACGAGAAAGAAAGAAAGAAGGAATTTTAGAAAACAAAACAAACGACAGGTTACGCCAATCTGGGAGGTATGTCCAGCGCGCGTCATCCGTTAGAGAACTTTGAAAATACAACACCCCATTGAATATAATCAGACGCGTCGTCGCGCTCGATCGACCATCGACTGCTACTTAGTACTGTTACTGCTACTACAGAACGACATCGAAAAGCGGCGCGAATACTCGGCAACCTCAACTCTCGCTCATGGATATCGACGCCGAGATGGGTTTGTGTTGGCGTTCGAATGCATCAATCGCTTCCATGGATGACTTGCGACCTTTTCGGCGCACAATTTTCGTCGCGCCCTTCGCCAGTCGCGTCGAAAACGACGAACGCATCTTCCCGCCTGACAATGAATATTTGTTATCCGAGTCGAGCTCCCTTTGTTGCTCTTTCGTCAAGGATAAAAAGTCGTTGAGGCAGACGCACCGCGACTCGGGTTTACATCGACCTCGGCTTCCGTGGGGGGAGATGCGCGTGTGCACTTCACAAAACCAAGCCTGACACATGCCGCAAAAGTGATGAACGACTCTTTTACCGGCAAGCGACGTCTTCGCCGTCCAGCGAGCGGTGCAGCCCGGGTGACTGCACTTTTTCATAGATAGATTACGATCCAAATCACAGTCGTCGTCCGCATCCGGACGCATGAAAGAGTCCAACATGTGCTTGGAGACGAGCTCGTCGTGCACCGGCGCGAACCCGTCCGAACCGCCAGCGCCCATGCAAAACTCCTCCTCTTCTAAATTCCTCCTCGCGACCGACTTGAGCTGGTCCATCGGCGTGTGTCGTGAATCATCCGTCAAACTGGAAGTGCTAGCAATGCTCGACATGTGTTCTAGCACCTTTGTGGGCGTGAACAGCGCCTTGTCGCGATCGACACCCGTGGCTTTGGGTGACGACGGCTCTGGCTGCATGAAATCTTCCAAATGCTTATCTGCGCCTTGAACTCGAGCGGCGAATACTCTCACCAGGGCTAGGGCAAAGAGAAGGCCTCTGCGAATGACATTTCGCGCCGCGGCGACGACGCGAACCACGAAACCAATCGTGATGATCGCGCCAACCCATCCACCGCCAACATCGCCGCATGCCACCCAAGCGGATACAGCCTTGTGCGGATCGCTCGCGCCGTATTCATTCCAAGCCACGACACGAAACTTGTATTTACCGGAGTGGTAACCGTCCAACTTGACTGCGAAAGTTTCCGCATCGACAGTTTCGACGTCTGTCCACGAAAACACCGTTTTTCCAAAACCGCTGCCGCTTTGCACCACGTAAGCGTGCGCCTTTGGCGTTCCCAAATCCTTTGGTCTCTTCCAGCTCACGCTCACGTCTCCGCTGTCATAATCTTTAAGGGTTATCGCGTTCACAGATCTCGGCGCCGATGGCGCTCGACCGACGTGCAACAGTTGCTTTTTCATCGCGCGAGTCAGCGCGAGTCGTTGCGACTCCTTCAACACGCCCAACTTTTTCAACGAACTCCCATCTTTGGCGAGAAACGACGGGAAATCCAAAGTCGTGATCCCATGCTCGACGAATGACGTCGCGTGTTCCGGCATCCCCAGTCCGTACCGCACCCAGGCACCGACTTCTCTCGCGCTCAACATCTTTTGCGCGCTCGCCGTCAGCTCGGCGAGCGAAACTGTATCGCCGTCATCCAAACCATCGATTGCCGCCACCGCCGCCGCCGCCGCCGCAGACGTTTCGGTCGACGTGTCTAAATCACCACCACCCACACCTTCGCGAAAGTACCTCGACAGTTCCGCCGCGGTCAACTGTCCGTCGCCGTCACCGTCCAAGCGTCCAAAAAAGGTGGTAAACTCGGAAGTGCGCTCTTTCCGCGTCAGCAACGATCGCACCGCGAGCGCTGCGAGGACGCAGAGACACATGGCGACGAAGGGTGAAAGCGCTTTCCAGACCGTCGTCACGCCGACGTCCGTGCGCTCTTTACGCGCGTCATACGCGTCATACGCGTCCGATTCGGTTCTCGCGTGACCTCTCTTTGGCGCGCCGTTCCCGTTCTCGTCGTCTCTCAGTGCGAGGGAATCGCTCGGCGGCGAGGCGCGACGCGCGAAGGACGACCGACGCATCGCGTCGTTCGTTCGCGCCGCCTCGCTCGTCGACCGGCGTCGCTCGTCAACCGTCGAACGCGTCTTTGAATGCCGACTCGAGGACGAGACGCACGCCAGTCTTCGTCGCCTGCCGCGACGCGAGTCTCTGATGCGCGCGCGTGAACAGCGCGAACGCACGTAGACGGACCATAACGCGCGTCGATCCTAACGCCCGAACGTCGTCGTCGTCGTCGTCGTCGTCGGTCGTCGCACGCGCGGACGCGCCTCGTCCAGATCGAACCAACGGTTCGTGCCAACATGGGTGTGTGCGCGTCCACGAGCGGCGCTGTCGCCGCCGGGAGCGACGGAGAACCGATGACGGACGAGCGAGTGATGGGATGTTTCCCTCGCACGCGCGTGGAGCGGGTGAAACGGGCGGTGTCGACGGCGGCGAGCAAGGCGAAGGAAAAGTTTGACGAAGCGCGCGAGCGCGCGGGCGGAGCGCCTCGCGCAAACATGGTTCCGAGAACGATCTCCTCGATGGATGAAGTGCGAGACGCGGATAGCGGTGGGGTTGATAGGATGACGAAGGACGGTGGGACGGCGCGAGCGATCCATCCCACGCGTGGATCCGGGGGATTGAGGGTGACTCCCGCAGCGGAGGTGTTGGCGAAACAAACGGCGGTGGAGGGCGCCGTGGGCGGCTCGGAGCTGCCGCCGCTGCCGGTGCCGCCGCCGTTGGACGCGCGCCGGTTCGCACCAAAACCACCGCGGTTGGATGAGCTCTTCGGGCGAGACACCGCGGGCGACGATGTGGGGTCGATGGAGAAGTACGTGACGCTGGACGAGGTGACTGTGGACATGGCGCACGACTCGGGCGAGAAGGCTCGGTTGATTTACGGACCCAGGAGCGTGACGACGAAGAAACCGAGCAGGGCGAAGGAAGTCATCACTGTCACGGCGGAGGCTGCGAAGGGAGCCATCACGAAAGTTGCTGCCGTGGCGACGCGACATAAATCGACTCAGTCGAGCGCGGTGGAAGTCGCCGCAGGTGGCAACAAGCCTGGATCGGATGACGGAAGCGAAGCCGTGGCGCAGCCGACGAGACCTAAAGGAAGAAACTCTAGCATTAGTCAAGACTCTAGAATGACGGAGGCGTCGAACGAAGCGCCAACCAACGCGAGCGAGAGCGCGAACCCGTTCGTAGGAGACGTCTCTCCAGCGGATTTGACTTCGCCCGACGCGTCGGATAGCGGCATTCCTTCCCCGCGTCACCGAAGGTCGGCGAGCGGGGGATGGAGCGAGGTGAGTTACACAACGTCGGATGACGGGATGTTGCGCATGTGTCACACGTCGCTCGCGCCGACGAAACCGCGAAGATGGACCAAGGGGGATAATTTGGGAGAAGGTTCGTACGGCAGCGTCTGGCTGGCGCTCAACGGTGACACTGGGGAACTGTTTGCGCTCAAAGAAGTTCGCATGGGGAGCTCAGATAAGCATCGAGACGAGTCTATAGAACAGCTCGAGCAGGAAGTCAACGTTTTGTCTCGTTTGGTCCACCCGAACATTGTGCGATACATTGGCATTACTCGCGAAGAGACTGCATTGTACATCTTTTTGGAATACGTTCCCGGAGGATCGATCGCATCTCTCGTCAATCGCTTCGGCAAATTTGAAGAGAATGTCATTCGAGTATATACGAGACAAATTCTCATCGGTTTGGCGTATCTCCACTCCCAGCGCGTCGTTCATCGCGACATCAAGGGTGCGAATATATTAGTAGAAAAGAGCGGCCGAATCAAGCTCGCAGATTTCGGCATGGCGAAAGTATTAGAGAGAGTTTCCATCGGGAAATCATTCAAGGGTAGCGCGTGTTGGATGGCGCCCGAAGTCATCCGCCAACAAAATGTCGGCTTCGAGGCGGACATATGGAGTGTCGGGTGCACGGTGTACGAAATGGCCACGGGTGCCCCCCCGTGGAGCGACTGCAGCACGCAGGTGCAAATCATCTTCAAGATTGCTTCGTCGTCGGACATTCCCGACATTCCGGCGCACCTTTCGCTCGAAGGACAAGAATTCTTGCGACTCTGTCTCCAGCGCGATCCAGATTTACGACCAGAGGCGGTGGCGCTCTTGGACGAAGCCTTCGTTTTGGATGCGCACAGAACGAGTGAGTCGCAGAGTCTTCCGCCCGCTTTGCAGTACGACACGTGGAATTCGTCCTCGGCAATCTCACTGCGAGACGATGAAAGCAACAGTATCATATCCGGGTCAGAACCCGGATCTCGCGTCAACTCATCGCGGCACGTGGCGTGGGGAGATCTTTAGGTGTTTTTTATACCATTTCGCGGTAGTTTAGAGAAGACGACGTCTCGGCATTTGTAACAATTTCTTCACATTCACAAAAACGTTTGGTGGTTCTTCATCGCGGTTTATTTCATGTATTTACTGAATGAGCGCAAAGTGGTCGTCGTCAACGGTGTTATAAACTTCACCAGTGTTGGTCATGTCATCGAGCACAGATCTGATGGCATCCGCGGTAAACTTGCCGCTGAGGGCGTCGCACACCTCGACGAGGGTGAGACCTTCTTCCAACTGAGCCTTGGACAAAACAGCGCGAACGGCGATATCCGGATTGTTCGAGTTCATGTCACCCTCGGCCGCGATGTTCGTCACCGGCACGCTGTACACGCTCGTCGGAGCGGCGCCCGTCACCGGAGCCGCACCCTTCAACTTTTGCGCGTGACCGCTCGCGTAGATGACTTCCAACATGTGAAAGGTGACCTCGTTGAAATCCGTCACCGGGCGAACCGCTTGCGCGCTGTACGCCGCGATGCCGTACTCATCTTTAATCTTTTTGATAGAACCGTACACGCGCACGTACGTACCTATCGACACCATCGGAGCGCTCACGGAATCGTCAGCCCAAACCTTGACGTCGCACACGCCCGTCGAGTCGTCCACCTTGTACGCGACGGTTCCGTTATCCTTTTGCTCCGCGCTCACCACCTTGCCGACAATCGTCAAGTTATGCACCGGCACCCCGTTAAGCTTAAACTGATCCTCCGTCGCGCTCGCGCTCGCGGCTTCGACGGCCGCCTTCAACGCCTTAATCGTCGCCGGCACCATGGTTTCCGGCTTGGTTTCGCCGCCGTAGTTCTTCGCCGTCGCTCCCCCCGCGTCGGCGCCGGGTCTACGTCGCGTCACGACGCAAAAAGAAATCGAAACGCCCACCGTCAGTCATCATCATTCACCGCGCTCGCGATCGAATCGTCGCGGACGTTCATCGCGGACGTTCACCGCGATCGTTCGATCGTCCCGTCCCGTCTGTCGGATTCGAAAATTTTTCAAAAATTCACGGCACCGAACCGACCCATCCATCCATCCGCCCGAGCGTTCCCTCGTCCCGGTTCGAGACGAGGCGCGAGGCGCGGCAAAAAAACACGAGCGAAACGAAATCGCGACGCACTCCGCCATGTATCCTCCCGCGAACTGCGTCGCGCCGCCGTCGTATCCTCCGTAAGACATCTTCCGTGTTCGCGATTCAAAGTCGTCCCGCTCTGCCGCGGTGGTCGGTCGATCGATCGCGTCGAGGTTGAGAGGGTTGGTTTGTTTCACTGGTGGCGTTTCACATTCTATGTATGTTTAAACAGTATGAGTGTAACAACGGGTCTGGACGCGCGCTCGTATTGGAGGGTGGTTTCATCCCGTGTGCGACGGTTTTTAGTACTTTTTCGTCGGTTGCGGAATTCAAAGCGGCGCGACGCTTCCGTTTTTAGCCTCTGGTCGAGGAGGACGAGGACGCGTCGACGACACATCGACGACGACGACACATCGACGGACGGACGGACGATGTCGACGACCGACGACGACGACGACGACGGAAGGCGGCGGCGGCGGCGGGTGAGCGCGCCGGAACGCGCGAGTGAAGCCCTGCGTGGGGTGTCGCTGTTTGCCGAGCTGTCAGACGCGGACCGCGAGGCGCTGTGTGGACGGTTGGTCGAGGTGACGTACGGCGACGGGGAGGCGATCGTGACGCGCGGGGAGGTTGGGACGCGGTTTTACGTCGTCGCCGTGGGACGGGTGCGGGTGGTCGGGTTCGATGATGATGATGGTGGTGATGGTGATGGTGGTGATGATGATGATGAGGGACGAGACGCGGGTACGAAGAAGACCAAGACGTTGTACCCGGGGGAGACTTTCGGTGAAGTCGCGCTCGTGCGGAGGTGTTTAAGAACGGCGACGGTTATCGCGGCGGCGCCGGTGGTGAAACTCTGGGCGCTGGATCGCGCGACGTTTCACGAGACGTTGAAAAAGACGACGTTTGAGCGACGGTGCGAGTACACGGATTATCTCAACTTGGTGCCGTTGTTCCGGGAAACGTTGGACGCGAGGACGCGGAGCATGCTCGTTGACGCGCTTCGAATGGCGACGTTTGAGAGCGGTTCCATCGTCGTGAGTCCAGAAGATGCGTACGACGAGGAAGGGTCAAAGTTTTATGTTATCCTTCGCGGTGAAGCGGTGGTACGTATGGACGACGGAGAGTTGACCGAGGTGAACCGATTGCAGCGCGGCGATTACTTTGGCGAGGTGAGTTTGATACACAAGACGTCGCCGACAGCCACGGTCGTCGCGATAGGTGAGATGACGACGCTAACGCTCGACGCGGAGTCCTTTCACAGGATGATTGGGCAAGATACGATTTCAGCCATGGCTAAAAAGTTGGAGAGCTACGCGTACGCGTCCAACAAGGTGGAACGCAAACCGAGGAGACGGCTGCATCGAGTCGGATCGCTTCTCGCGCTTCGAGGCGCCGTCACGTCGCGATTTCGTTGGTTATCGTTCGAGCGCAAACAGAGAAGCACTCGAAAGCGCGGATCGCCCGAATCACTGCGGAACAACAGAAACTGTGTCAAGTCTGTGACTCCGTCTCTGATTGAAGTCAACTCACGGCAAGACGTCACGCTTCTCAAAGAAGTCGGCGGCGGCATGCTCGGCGCCGTCTTCTTAGCCAAGACGCTCAACACCCACACCGTGTGCTGCGTGAAGATTATGCACAAGTGGAAAATTCTGCACCTCGAGCAGCGGTCGAACGTGTGCAGAGAGCTCCAGCTCATGAAGACTTTTGATTCTCCGTTTCTCACGCGAGCGATGGGATCGTTTCAAGACGCGCACACGTTGTTTCTGCTGATGGAGTATCTCCCCGGGGGAGATTTGTTCCAGCTTCTCGTGAGCGGACCGTTCAAAGGTGGTAAATTTCCAGTCGACGTCGCCCGGTTTTACGCCGCCGAAGTCTTATCCGCGCTCGAATACATTCACGCCAACGAACATTTATACAGAGACCTGAAGCCGGAAAACGTCCTCATCGACGGAAGCGGACACATCAAACTCACAGATTTTGGATTCTGTCGAAGGCTTGCGCTGAGTGAACGCGCGTACACAACGTGCGGAACCGCAGATTACATGGCTCCCGAGGTCATGCTCGCGCAAGGGTACAACCAATCGGCGGATTACTGGTCGTTTGGCGTCTTGCTCTACGAAATGCTCGCAGGGTACGCGCCGTTCGCCAGCGTCAGCGACGGCATCAGGCATCGACGCATCATCACCTCTGATCTCAAGTTTCACACGCCATATTTTGACGCCACCGCGAAATCCCTCATCAGTCGTCTGTGCATCGTCGACGTCTCGAAGAGACTTGGATCCAGCGCGCGCGGCGTGCTCGACTTGAAGACGCACGACTTTTTCACCGAAGACTGGGACGTCGTCACAGCGCGCCGGCTCGAGCCGCCTCACGTGCCGACTCGAAAAGACGCGCAGGCACCGCACGAAGGATCGGTAACGAGGCACCGGTCTCGCGAGTTTTACCGCTCGTTGGATCGTCGCGGTGAGAGAGAGCGAATGGATGCCGGCGCTCGACCGTTAACCGCAGAGGCTTCGGCGTCGTTTTACGGATTTTAAACATGGACGAACCCGCGGCGCGCGCCGAAAACGCGCCACCGACGCGCGATAATACGAACATCTTCGCCCTCGACGTCGAAGAACTGCGAGAGCGGTACAGGAATCACGCGTCTTCGAGCGACTTTGGTGTCGGTGACTCGGACTCGGACGAAGCGCTCATCATGTTTCTCGAGCTCGCGCTCGCGACACCGCGGCGATTGATACGCGCGCTGGAACAGGATGACATCGCGAGAAAAAACCTCGTCACTACTTTGCTCTGCGCGTTTATCTCGGCGGTGCACTCGGAGCGGGTCGCGAAAATCCTCGCCGGATTGACGTGGGGCAGAGGCTTCGTCGCGACGGAGAACATGTGGACATACGTCGATGATTGCGACGCACGAGTCGACGAGTGCGCGCGAGGAGACGAGGGCGTGCTCGATCGTTCAAAGGGTCCGGTCTTCATGCCCGTGCGCGCTTACGTCGGATCGGATGGATTTTTTCGAAATCAGTTGACGTACTTGCTCTCGCACGACGAGCGGACGAGAGAAGCGTTCTTTGAGAGGTTGTTCTTGTCGCTCAATCACTTTGCCGATCAATTCACGCGGTTATACGCGGCGACGCATGCGCATGAAAACGGCGAAGCTCATTGCGAAGGGGATGACATCGACGCGTTGAGGAGCATGAGGGAGGCTTCCTTTGTGAATCTTTACACCCATTTGAGACTTTTGGAAACGTCCTTCGACATCATGCCGAATGTGTTTTTACGAGAAGGTTCTCCATTATTGGCATCCACGATTGAGTTGATTGAGTTTCTCATTCACAGATGTACGCCATTGGCGGGTTTTAATGGACGCGCGCGCGACGGTGTCGTCGTTGAAACGTCCTTACTCATACTTCCGATTTTTGGAATTTGCGCGTGTTCCAACCGCGCTCTCTCCGACGGCGTGGCGCGGCGCCTCAGTGCGACATCCGTCGGAATACCAGACTTTTCAATCGTCATTGAAATCATTGAGAAGTTGACGAACGAGATTGGTGACGGTCGAACGCGACGTCGCATCGTTTTCCAGGCGCAGTCCAGCGTCGAGTTGCGACTCGAGTTGATTTCAGCCACAAAGAATCGCGTGCGCAACGAGATGGAACGCATGGCAAAGGTGCCTAGTCAAAGAAACTTGGAGGAAATTGCGCCCGACGCGTTTGTAGATAGCATTACCGGCCGTTTTATGTGGCAGCCGGTAAAATTAGATTCGGGTCAGTACGTGGACATGTCGACAATTCATCGACTGCGAATGACCGGCGCGACGATGGATCCTTTCACGGGCGCTCCTTTAGAGTTCGATTCATTCGATGTAGACGCGGACATGAAGGGTCGCATAGATAATTGGTGCCGAGAAAATAATATTCAAAGCGCTGGCGTAGCCAAGTAGAAGTTGCAACTAGAGTTTTCCCGCTAAAGCTTCGGTGGATTTTCTGTCTTTATTGCTGTTTGCATTCCGGAGGATTCTCACCGGCCGCGCCCGCCGCAGCGCCCTTCATTGCCGGCGGCGCCTTGAAAGAAGCGTCGACATCTTCATCGTCTTCATCTTCATCGTCTTCGTCGTCTTCGTCGTCTTCGTCGTCTTCGTCTTCGTCTTCGTCATCGTCTTCGTCGTCTTCGTCATCGAATTCGTCGTCTTCGTCGTCTTCATCCTCCTCGTCGTCCGCAAAAGCTTCGCCAGTGAACCAGTTGACCGCATCCGGAATCAAATTGTTGGCAATCATCATGCCGAGCTCGTAATCTTGTTCCATGGCGTCTTGCAATTGTTCTGCGTCGTCCTCAGACATGTTTTGTTGTTCCTCTTCATCCGGAACCTCCGGCGGGTAGAAAAACTGGAAAAAGCTCTCAGCCGGTTCAGTCTTGGTGATCGGCTTCTTGTTCTTCGACCCGGGCTTCGGCTTCTTGCGCAAAACCTTGACGGTCAAGTTCTTACCCGCCTTCCAGTCAATGTCGCTGGCTTCGATGTACCGCAGAATGGTTTCATCTTCGTCGTCCATGTGATAAGTCTTCGTCAGCACAGAGTTTTCAAAATACTCATTCTCCTCAAAGTGGAAATCAATCTTGAACCCGCACAATTCATCACCGTCTTCATCCTCACCTTCGAGTTGCGTCGTGGTGATATCAACGAGATGTTTGAGCGCGCCTTCGTCGCGTTCGGTAATCATCGAAGCGATCTCCTCGTGGTTCTTCAACGCGATGAGCCAGAATTCCGGAACACCCTTGGGCGCATCACCCGCCGCCGCAATTTCCGCTTTAAGCTCTTCATCGTCTTCCGGCCCATCAACCTCACGCGTGCCCTTGACGATTTCACTTCGCGATTCATACAACGGTGCGTACAACTTTGCGTACTTTGCCTCCAACGCCTTGCGCTCCTCCACGTACTTCTCGTGCACCTCGTCGTGTTCCTCTTGAATCTTTTCCAGCGCCAACACCCGCGCGCGAACTTGCGGATGCAGCTCTTCGATGAACCCCGACCGCAAGCCGACCAAACCGTCGAGCTTTTGTTGCAGCGCACCGATGAGTCCGCTGTTTCCGTGCAACTGTTGCAGCGCCGCCATGACTTGCGCGCCGTCGACGCTCTTTTCAAAGTCCGGGTCGGTTTCGTCGGCGTCGGCCTCGCGGTTCGGGAGTCCACCGCCTAATCCTTTCATTCGTTCGGGTTGTTTTACTTCCGGTGCGCGTCGTTCGTCGCTCGTCGGCGTAGGCGTCGGCGTCGTGTGACGTTTATTTTTTGAAATCTTTCTTCAAAAATAATCTTTCGATTCATCGCGATTATTCACGTCGTCACTCTCGGACGCGCGCATCGGCGGTGCGTCGAGCGACTCGGTCGATGCCGACGATATCGGTGACACCCGCGGCGGTCGCGACGCCGTCGACACGTCGTCAGCGACAACGACAGCGACAACAACAACGACAGCGACAACAACAACGACACGCTGATGTGCACAGACATAGGTGGTGTACCGGTGGCGGCGCGACGCGTGCGTCGAGACGCACCGGAACGCCGCCATGGGCGCTTCCGCCGGCGAACGAAATCGCTGGATTCGTCGTCGGTGCCGCGCTCGTGGGGTTGTGCGTCGGAGGCGCGCGGTTGGACGGATTGATTGCGCGCGCGCAGGTGGCGGCTATGAAGGATGAGGGCGAAGCAAGGCGGTTCGGCGAGCGCGCGGGTAAGGGTGGTGGGAGCGTCTTTACGATTCCTGAGGATGGCGACGAGGAAGACGACGGGGAGGACGGTGGTGGTATCGGAGCGCGAAAGTAGTCAGTCGCGGGGATTGGCGGCGCGTGTATAGTAGGTAGCGTATAGAGGTTGTAGAGGCGGTTTGCAAAGGAGTTTATGGAGTCATTCGTCAAATTATCATCATCGTTCTGTCGTTATTAAAGAATACTTTTTGTTTTCTTCGAAAGGCTATGACATTTAAAGCACCTTGACGAGCTCGACGTCAAAGTGCAAGGTGGCGTTCGGCGGGATGACACCCTTGATGCCCTTCTTACCGTACGCCATGGATCCCGGAATGATGAGCGTGCGCTTGTCGCCTTCGCGCATGCCCTCGACACCGACGTCCCAGCCTCGGATCACTTCGCCCGCTTGGAGACGGAACGCAAACGTGTTGCTACCCTTCGTTTGATCGAAAATCTTACCGCTCGGGAGCTTGCCAATGTACTTCATGACAACCTTCTTACCGCCGACGGCGAGCTTCGCCTTCGGGTTCTTTGAGGCAAAGGTGTTGATAATTTCCATGCCATTCTTGTGCACGCGCTTCGGGGTGTCGGGTTTCTTGGCTGGCTCAGCGCTCTTGGTTTGCTTCTTCGGCTCTGGAGTCTTTGCCGGGGCGGCTTCAGCCGGGCGCTTCTTGTCATTTTTCTTTTCCTCCTCGAGTTCAACAATTTTAACGCCACCCTTGCGCGTCACGCCGGCGTCCTCGGAATCAGACTCTTCATCGTCATCATCTTCAGAGTCATCCTCAGAGTCGTCATCTTCGGAATCGTCTTCGGAATCGTCATCCTCAGAGTCGTCCTCGTCGTCGTCCTCGTCTTCGGAATCCTCGTCGTCGTCAAAGTCTTCGTCGTCCTCAGAGTCGAAGTCTTCGTCCCCCATCATCATATCCTCATACATATCCTCATCCTCCTCGTCCCCATCCTCCCCATCGAAATCCGGCATGTAATACCCCGTCAAGTGCACCTCCCCCGGCCCTTCAACCGTGAACTCGGCGTACTCATCCAACACCAAATCCAACCCGCACGTCTCGCTTCGTCCTTCAATCAGCGAGCACACCCGGTACTCCTCCTTTTCGAATCCGTCCTCGTCCGCCGCGTCGTCGTCCTCCGGGTCCACCCCGGCGAGCACCGCCTCGTCCGTCTCGCACCGCATCTTGACGACGAATCGCGCGTTCGCTTTCGTCGTCTCATCGCACGCCGCCGTGGCTTGAGACACGTGCAACCGCACCGAGACGTCTGGCGGCGGCACGTACGGGGTCCAGCTCCCGGGCGTCAGTTTCAACCCCCAAAACATGATTAATGTTTCTCGTCGTCGTCGCCGTGCGTTCGTTCCTTCCTTCCGCTCCGTCTCTTCCGCTCCGTCGTCGTCGCCGTTCGCTCGCCTCGTTCGCGCGCCGACCCAACGTCGGGAATCCGTCCGTCCGTCCGTTCGTCGGAATCTCACGTCGCACCGCGCCGCCGCGATCGCGACCGAGCGCGCGCCCGGGGCCGTTGGTACTACCAAACCCTACACACTCTTTACCCATACATATATACATGCGCTTTTTCACATCCATCCATCCATCTTTCCGTCGTATGGCTTAAAACTCGGCACCCGCGTCTGGTGTCTCGAAATATCGTCGAATCACGACGGGTCACGAACCAGGATTTACCCCCACTCTACGTATATTACCCGAAACGCGCCGAGCTGTCGTCGTTGAGTTTTTCGCGCGTTTTTTTGAAATCCATCCATCCATCTTTCCATCTTTCCGTCCTCGTCCGTCCGTCCGCCCACTCGCCGACGCGACGGAGGGCGACGATGGACGACGGGTCCTCGCCGATGTCGGCGGCGCCGTTCGCGGACGCGGACGAGACGTCGTCGGATCGATGCGAGCGGTTGTTTCAGCAGTCCGCGTCTCGGGAGGCTCGGGCGAAACTCGAACTGCTCGAACGGCGGATGACGACGGCGACGGCGGGCGGAAGGGTCGCGTCGGCGTCGACGGCGACGGTGGGGACGGTGGGGATGGTGACGACGCCGACGAGCGAGGATGGACGCGGTGGCGCGGTGCGACGACGAAGCGATGGGCGCGGACGCGCGGGGGAGGACGCCGGGGTGGAACGATGCGAGGTGGAGGATTCGGAATCTGATTCGGACGACGAGGACGCGGAGAGAGCGGAGGCGGCGGGGTACGGGGTCGTCGCGAGTGGGGATAAGACTGCTGGTGGTAAACGCGAGGGCGGGGCGAAGCGGAGACGACGCGGGAGCGTTTTGGGGGATGTCAGCGATTTGGAAAACTCGAAACCGCCGCCCGGGAGCGGGGGGTTCGCCCGGAGTCGGAAACATCCGGGGGGCGCGAACGCGACGGCGAGCGTCAACGCGAACGCGACGTCGTTGCTCGATCGGTTTGAAAACACCGGGTCTGGGTTTAAGAGCGCGTCTCCGCTGATGGAGGCGACGCCGAGCCAAGGGTACGTGAAACAAGTCGAGGAGGAACGAGACGCCGCCGAACTCCGAGCCAAGACGCTCGAGGAGCAACTGGAAAAGACGAAAAAAGAGCGAGACGATCTCGATCGCGGTTGTGATGACTTGCGAGTGGCGATGAGTGATTTGGAGAAGAAACACGCGGACGAGAGAGAGAAGAGACGACGAGGGGTGCATCAACTGGCGGTGAATTTGGCGGCGCTCGAGCGCAAGCAAATGCGAATGCAAATCGCCGAGGAGGGCTTGAGATTGGGCACCATTGGCGTGCAGCGCATCGGTTCGGTGCTTCAGGAGGTTTGGGAAGATGGACGGGCGTTTCACGAGCTCGACCAACGCCTCGACCGATTGGCAGAGTCTAAAAAGCTGGCTGAAGAGAAGCGAAAAGAGGTTAAAAAGAGACTGCCGCCGCCGGGGAGCGCTCAAATGGACACGGCGGCGCATGCCGAGTACGTTTTAAGTGAGGAGGTGCACAAGGCTCGCATGGCCATCATCCGTAAAGAGGAAGAAGCGATTAAAAACGAGCGCGAAAGCCTCGAGCGCGAGAAGGCGGCGCACATCCGAGCTCTCAAGCGCGTTCGCGACGAAGACGGCTCGCGGTTCAACAAGCACCCAGTGCTCGGCGATAGATACGTGTTGATGAACCTTCTCGGACGTGGCGGATTCAGCGAAGTTTACAAGGCTTGGGATTGCGACGAGATGCGCGAAGTCGCGTGTAAGCTTCACCAACTCAACCCCCAGTGGAGCGAGGAGCGTAAGCGCACATACGTGCGACACGCGGCGCGCGAGTGCTCGATTCACAAGTCGCTCGATCATCCGCACGTCGTGCGTTTGATTGATGTCTTTGAGGTGGATTCCGATAGTTTCTGCACCGTCTTGGAGCTTTGCACCGGTGACGATCTCGACGCTCGATTGAAGGCGCAAGGCGCAATCAGCGAGCGCGAAGCTCGAGCGATTTTGGCGCAAGTCTTCAACGGTTTGGCGTACATGAGCTCTGGACAAAAGCGCATCATTCACTACGATTTGAAGCCTGGCAACATTCTCTTTGACGAGGCTGGTCGCGTGAAGATTACCGACTTTGGCCTGAGCAAGGTGATGGAAGAACGCCCTGGGTCAAACTTTGGCGCCGACAGCGGCATGGAACTCACGTCTCAGGGTGCCGGTACGTACTGGTACCTCCCACCGGAGTGCTTCGAGACGGGACCGGCGCCGCCAAAAATTTCTAGCAAGGTTGACACGTGGTCGTGCGGAGTTATTTTGTTCCAAATGATTTATGGTAAGCGTCCGTTCGGTCACGAGATGTCCCAGGAACAAATCCTTCACGCGGGCACTATTCGAAACGCCAAGAATGTCGAGTTTCCTAGCAAGCCATCCATATCGCCGGAAGGCAAGGCGTTCATCACGCGTTGCCTCGCGTACAAGCAGAGCGAACGTCCGGATGTTTTGGAGGCGAGTCAAGATCCTTACATGACATTCATGAGTAAATGATACGAGTTGTTATGGACGAAATGATAATGATGATGCATTCAGTAGTAAAACGCCGCGCGTCATTCGCCGTCGGTTGAATGAAACGCTTCGCAGCGCGTGCGCGCCTCCTGTAGTTTTGTGATGAAGAAAACAAATATTGAATAACGTTACATTATTACGCACGCGTTCGCGTCGCTGTCCCGAAGTTTCTGTCTATCTAATCTAGATGGAGGCGGTCTCGAAGGGCTATGCTCAAAATCAGCCGTGTCTAATCCGTACTTTTCTCTCATGCGCGTCCTCCACGCACCGTCTGCCGCTCTCGCGCGCTCTATGTCGATCGCGTTCCCGACCAACGGCGCCCGTTCGAGTCCGTACTGATCGTGATAGTAATCATCCTCCTCATCATCGCTATCGGGACCTCCCTCGAGCGCGACTCTTCGCAGCGCGACGGCTAAAATCACGCTCAACACTTGCACGAAGAGCACCACGAGCACCAACGACGTGACGGCGTTTTCGTGCTCCTCGATAAACTCCCACGCCCTCGCGTACTGCCCCGTCACATCGTTCGGCGCAGAATCGTACGCCTTCCCACTCGTCACGTACACCGCCAAACCCGCCTGCAAAATGATCATGAACATCACCTGGTGCGCGTACATTCCCAGGCAACACGCGTTTGCGTTTTCAGCCCCCGCCAAGCCCAACCACGCCGTCGCCGCCACGAACACCCCGCTCCCACCGACAAAGTACAAAAACCACGGCTCGGTGGCGAAAAACGCGTGTATCTTCGCCCGTGTTCTATCGTACGTCGTCGCGTTCTCCCCGGGATTCCACATCGAATCGTCGTCAGCCTCAAACTCGTCTTCGTCAACCGGCTTTTTCGACGAGTCTTCGCCCCAATCCAACGCATCCATCCCAGCGCGACGTTTATTGAACCCCAGCCACAGGTGAAACGCGAACAGCGCCGTCGCTAACCCAGCGGCGAGAAGCGCCGCGTTACACATGCGCAAGAGCCCGCGCAGGAAGGATTTCAACCCCGGCATTCGTCGTCGAGCAGCCATGAAGATTGGGTGTTGCGAGAGACGACTGCGAAAGGTCTAAAAGGTCACGGGCCGCTCGAACGCCCCCGCGCTCGCGTCGACGCGCGCGGAAACCACCAACCGTCGCTCGGCGCCGCCCTTCGCCGGGGTTTCTCGGACGTCCACGCGGTCGTCCCGTCGCGCGATGACGTCGTCGCGTCCGCGCGTGCGCTTTGGTTGTGAGTTTTCCGTGGGTCTTTTATGAGTCATGAATGGTCAAATGTAATGGGACTCGTGGTTTTCGTCCACCGCGGACACACATCGCACTGCGCGTAACGCACGCGCGGCAGTCGACGCCGCCGTCTCGGCGTCGGCGGTCGAACCGACGGCGGTCGAACCGACGACGAACGAACGAACGACGACGAGACGAGGGACGAATGCGTCGGGGGTTCGGTAAACCTCGCGCGTCGACCCGCATTGACGGTGACGACGCGTTCGTTCGTGAAGATGCGCAAACGCGTTTTCTGAAACGACGCGCGTCGAGCGGATTGAGCGGGGCGGAGAGCCTGGCGACGTACGTGGAGCCGCCGGAGATGGCGACGAAGACGCATCACAAGGTGGAAGGTGGGTTTTGAGAGCGACGCGCGACGCGTGATGGGTGCTGGCGGAGCGGATGTCAGATTGGATTTATTAGTTGAAAATTGGATAAAGATGGATGAACGTTCGAACGGACGCCGGGAACGTTTTGAGATGGATGAATGCGCGCGCGGTCCACCACGCGGGACGAGACTGACGCCGTCGCTCGTTTCGCGATGAAAACGCAGGGTTGTTGTTTTGGGCGGGTAATTTTTACTTGTGGTACGCGGTGATTGGATTAGCGTTCGTTCCGCTCGGCTTGTACTTTACCGCGCTCGTGAAAAGCGTCTTCGTGACGAATAAGACGGAACATGGACCGCACGCCGAACAGGTGGGTATCGTCGTGATGCTTTACGCGTGGTTGCTCAGCGCGATATTCATTTACCCGACGTACTGTGTTTTTGGTCCGTACGAGTGGCTCAAGTATGCGTTTTTGGCGTACATTGCGTGGTACGCGTTGCTCGATCGTCAAGCCGATAGCTCTGGTGTCAGGTTCGTGCGCGCGATGAGACAGCTGCCGTTCTGGCGCGTGTTGGCAGAGTACTTTCCCGTTCGTCTTCACGTCAGCTCTGAGCTCGATCCGAAGGGTAATTATCTCTTTGGTTACCATCCGCACGGTGTCATCGGAGTGGGCGCCCTGTTGACCTTTGCGACAGAGGCGACTGGATTTTACGAGGCGTTCCCGGGACTCGATCTGCGATTGCTCACGCTATCGATCAACTTCAAATTTCCATTCACACGAGAGGTTTTGATGGCGCTGGGCGTCAATAGCGTTACAAAGACGAGCGTCATGAGAAACTTGACGCGAAAGCCTGGCGCGAGCGTCGCCATCGTCGTCGGCGGCGCCGCCGAGGCACTGGATGCGCGTCCGGGATGGGCGACGCTGACGCTCGCGAGACGGAAGGGGTTCGTCAAGATGGCTCTTCGAACGGGCGCATCGCTCGTGCCGGTGTTCGCATTCGGTGAGAATGACATTTTCGAACAAGTAGAAAATCCAGAAGGTGGACGACTGAGAAGCTTTCAACTTTACATCAAGCAACTCATCGGCATCACGCCACCGGCATTTTACGGAAGATCACTGAGTCGAGGGATATGGAGGCGTATTTTCGGTAGAAAAGGGGTTCTACCGAAACGAGAACCGATCGAAGTCGTCGTCGGTAAGCCGATCGCCGTGCCGAAAGTATCCGATCCGTCTCCCGAGCTCGTCGACAAGTACCATAACATGTACACTGAATCGCTAAAGGAACTGTACGAACTTCATCGCAGACAATTCCACAAGCTCAACCGCGGTGGAAGTAGCGATGACCTTTTAAGCGATCTCCTCATGAAGCGCGATCGGCTTCAGAGTATGAAATTCATCTAGTCAAAAACACGTAGCAGCGCTTGCAAATGAAAAAAAATCTTTCGTGCGAAAAATGAAAACGAAACCAATCGCTACCGATGACAATCTCGCGACGCGTCGTCATGGATGAAATGAATTCTCAGTTTATTACAAATCTCTTTCTTTTTCTTTTCTTGCTCTTTTTGCTGCAGCTCAAGGTTTTTTCACTCACTTGCCGATGTATCGCAAGAGGATACCGTCGTTGCCGAGGATGAAACCTTGGTTTTCGTTTTGAAACTTGACGTTGTAGAGGTTCGCCGCGACGTTATCGGTACCGCGGTCGCGCTTCCACGTCTTACCGGCATCGTTCGAGTAGAAGACGCTACCGGAGCCACCCACAGTCCAGAACGTCTTGCCAGACGGGGTGTAACTCAAGTCGAGCAAGCCGAAACCGCGAGAGCCAATTCTGCCTTCGTAAAACTCAGAGTCTTCATCCGGCAAACCAGTCTCAGTGGACAAGAAGACACCACCACCGCGCGTCAACTCCCAAATACCACCATCCGGACGCCAACCCATGCTTTGGACGCGGCGAGCGGACGTTCTGTTGTGTGGTTGCCAGTACGCTTGACCCGGGGCCCAGGACATGTAAAAGTTGCCGCGAGAACTCAAACCGAGGTACTCGCCAGCGTCGTTGCGCGAGACGGTGGAAAAAGTACCGGTGTAGTAAGAAGCACCGGTGATACCGGAAGAAACGGTACGGTTGAGCGTCGCGGAAACCGTCTCCTCGACGGCAGCCTTCCAGTTACGCGCGGCATCCTTGGTGAAATAAATGGCGCCCTCGTCGGTGACCATCTCCGCCGTGCCGTTGTCTTGCACGGCGGTGATCACAAGCGGCGCACCCGGAAGTCGCGGGCTCAAACCTACGCGTTCCCAGTTCGCCCCACCATCGGTGGTGTGTAACAACACCGCCGGCTTACCGATGATCCAACCCTCATCGCCCACGAACGAGACGCTGTTAAACCGGTAGTTTACGTCTTCGTCGAGAAGCCCGCTCAAGTCCCGCGCGTCCCACGTCTTACCGCCATCCTTCGTCTCAAGCACCGTCTGCCTCGTCCCAAGCAAGAACCCGTGCTTACTGTCGCTCCCGGTGAACGCGATATCGAGCAAAATCACCCCGGGTTCGAGCGGAAGCTCCACCTGTTCCCAGAACGAGCTCTCGACGGATCCCTCCGCCTTTGCCCGCTTATCCGCCGGCATCGCCGCCAACGCCGCCGCGAGCGTCACCGTCTTCGTCGCCAACTCCCGTCGAGTCACACGCATACCCGAGTCTTCACCGTTTTCACCCGCTTTCGCCGCCATCACCTTCACGGCGCGTCGGCCGACGACGCGTTGCCGAGGAATAATCGCCGCAGAGGTGGACGATGATCGGCGTTGCGCACCCACGCGTCCTGTCGCGTTCGCGCGCGTCGTCGTCGTCGTCGTCACCGACCCAGTCGCGGTGGTCGTCATCATGATCGTGAGTGGTCTCGTTCAGTCGAAGCCTTTCGACTGCGGTCGTCGCGTCACGCTCTGCCGACGCGCGCGAGGTCCCGAATCAATCCTCAGCGCGCGAGCGCCTTTTTCCCAAACCATCCTTCGCGATGACGTCACCACATGACACGGTCCGTCGGTCGGTCGGTCGCGCACCCCCGACCTCGGGGTACCCCACACACTTTTTTGGGTTCATGAACCGTCGATGTGCCCCACGTAGAAAACCGCTCTGAAACTAAAGTACGAGCGCTTCACGGCGCATCGCCGACGTTTGGTTTTCGTGCATTTTTTCGACGCCTCGTCTTGATTACGCTCGGAATACGAGCGCGCACTCAGATGTCTCCCGCGAGAGATTTTGTTTTCCCCGCGTTGAAGGCTTTTTTAAGCCCAAGAGACGGAACGGTTGGTTTTCTTTCGGGCGACGCGCGCTTTTCCGAGCGCGCGCGCGCGCGGCAACGGCAGAGTCTGACTGCGACGGCGACCGGGCGATGAGTCTGCGACCGAACGCCCCGGCGTTCGTGCCGACGACGCGGATGGATAGCGCGTCGTCGGTGCCTTCGGCGACTGAGGCGGCGACTGAGGCGGCGAGCGAAGACGCGGTGGAAGAGGCGACAGCGGGAAAAGAGGAGGACGAAGAAGAAGACGGAGGAGGAGGAGGAGGACCGAGCGTCGACGCGACGACGGACGGGAACGAGGATGACGACGATAACGATGCCGTGGGTGTCGCGCACGAAAAGGCGTCGGAAACGGAAGAGTTGAGGGAACGGGTCAAGGCGTTGGAAGGCGAGCTGGAGAGCGCGCGGAGTAAAAACGAACGTCTGTCCGCGGCCGCGGCGCAAGCGGGTCGGTTGTCCGCGGCGCTGTCGAACGTGGATGAGGACGTGAAACGGTTGACGAATGAGGTGGAACGGAAGACGGAGGAGTGTGAGGAGGCGTGGGCGCTGGCGACGGAGAGAGAGGCGGAGAGAGACAGCGTCGCGGGGGAGAGGGACGCGTTGGCGAAACGGTGCGAGTCGTTAAAGGAGGAGTGTAAAGCGGCGTTGAAAAAGGCAATCGCGACGTCGGAGGAGCTTAAAAAACTGAAAGAGCAGTGCGATGCGCTCGATGAGGTGCAGGTGAGCAAAAATGGCGAGCTCGTGGCGACTTTGACGGCGCGTGTGGAGGAGTTGGAGGTGGCGGTGCGTGAGGCGGAGGAGGATCGCGACAGACGCGTGGAAGAGGCGACGTCGAGCGCAGAGGCGCGCGTGAACGCGCTCGAGAGTGCTTTGGAGGATGAAAAGGCGAGTCACGCAGATGCAAAAGCCAGTCTCACCGCGGCAATGGATGCGTTAAAGTCCGAATTGGCTGACGCAAAGGGCAAGGCGGAGCGGCTACGAATCGAGCTCGACGAGGCGGTCTCCGCGACGCCGCCCGAGCCCGAATCGACGGGTGGCGGAATCTCCGAGGAAGAACTCGTAGAAGCACAAAACGCGCTCGAAGAAAGGGAGAACCAACTCGCGGCGACGACGTCAGCGCTCGAAGCGTTCAAGAAAGAGCTCGAGGATGTCAAGGATGAACTCAGACGTTCGAGCGACGAAAAGCGCGCGCTCGGGGCGGCTTTGAACGACGCTGAAGCGCAAGTGCTCGAGTCGCGCAAAAATGTTGATCTCATCGTCGCTCGCGCCGAGCAAGCGAGCAAGATGTTCACCAGCAACGCCTCGGCGCTTAGAATGGCTGAGGCTCGCGTCGCCACGGTTGAACTGGAGGTTTCCGTGGCGCGCGACGAGGCGCAATCCGCGGAGGAACAAGCTACCTCGGCGCGAGACGAGTGTGCTCGACTCAAGACGGAAATAGAATCTCTCGAACGCGAACTCGCCGACGCAAAGCTCCGATCGTCTCCGCTTCGCGTCGGTGCGTCTACGGACGTGATAGAGGCGCTCGAGGCCGAGCGACGTGCACGAGCGCTCTACCAGAGCGACGCTCGTTACTGGCGAGAACGTTTCGAAGCCATCTCAGCCGCTTCGGCCTCCGTGATGACCCCGTCCGCCGAGCCGAAACGCGTCGTCCTCACCCCGCTTCCACCGAACAGAACGCCGGGCACGGCGCTTCGACTCGCCGCGGGTCTGGAAAAGTCAACAAAGGTTACGAACCCACCGGCGTCCGTCGAACGTCCACCGACGACGACGACACATAGCGAGAACAACAAGTCGACGCCCCGCGCGTCATCCATTCGTCTCAACGCCCCGGATTCCGACGACTCGGACGATTCCGAACATGTCCCGATTTCCGTCGACCGCCAACCTCTCCGCCAGCCATCCGCCGAAGCCAAAGCCAAAGCCGTCGTCGATTCCCCTGCGCCTAAACCGTCGTTCACCGCGACGCAGGCGCACACCATCGCGAAGACCCACGACCCGATAGCAGTCACTCGCAAGCTAGCCAGTTATTTTCAATAATCCAGACGAGCGACGCGACGCGACGCCGCGCGATTCTGAATTGAATTCCATCCAAATCCAAAACGACGGGTCACGACTCGTCAAATAGTACCCCCTGACAAAAACAAGATGCAAATGCAGTTGCAACCCGCAACGTCACTTTATAGCGCCGCCGCCCACGCACTCGCGCGCGGGCGCCCGACGACGACGATGTGCGTCGACACGACCGAACCCATCTCCCCGCGTCGTTCCCCGCGACTACGCGTCGCCCCGAACGGCGACGACGTTGAAGACACCACGACGTCGACGTTGACGATCACAGCCGTGGGTGACGTTGTCGATCGAAGAGCCGCCGGTGGATCGAACGCGAAAGCGAAGACGTTCTACTCCCCGGAACTCGAACCGCACAAGATTGCGAAGACGTACGAACGACAGTACGTCGTCATCGAGGGCGTCGAGTACGATGTGACGGAGTTTAAACACCCCGGTGGGTCGGTGATGTATTACATGTTGAGCAATTCGGGCGCCGACGCCACAGAGGCGTTTCGAGAGTTTCACATGCGGTCTAAAAAGGCGAGAAAAGCGTTGGCGGCGTTGCCACACCGGAAACTCGAAGAACACGAAATCGTCGAGACGGAGGATGGGGAGATGTTGAGGGATTTCGCGAGGTGGAGACGGGAATTGGAGAGGGAGGGTTTCTTTAAACCGTCGCCGGCACACGTGGCGTATCGATTCGCCGAGTTGGCGGCGATGTTTACGTTGGCGACGGTGTTGATGGCGGCGAGGTGGCACGTGTCGGCAGTTTTGTGCTACGCCTTCTTTTTTGGTGCTCGGTGCGGTTGGGTGCAGCACGAGGGTGGGCACAACTCGCTCACCGGGAATATTTGGTGGGATAAGCGAATTCAAGCCTTCACGGCGGGTTTTGGCTTGGCGTCGAGCGGGGACATGTGGAACAACATGCACAACAAGCATCACGCGACGCCACAAAAGATTCGTCACGACATGGATCTCGACACAACCCCAGCGGTGGCGTTTTTCAACACCGCGGTGGAGGACAACCGTCCGAGAGGTTTCAGTAGGCTCTGGTTGCGTCTTCAGGCGTGGACTTTTGTACCCGTGACGTCGGGCATGGTTTTGTTCTTTTGGATGTTCGTTTTGCATCCGCGCAACGCCATTCGCCGTAAAAGCTTCGAGGAAGCGTTCTGGATGCTCGCCGCGCACGTCGTGCGTCCGGCGGTGATCAAGGCTGTCACTGGGTACTCTTGGCTCGCGTCCTACGGGCTCTTCGCCGCGTCCATGTGGGCGAGCGGGTGCTACTTGTTTGCGCACTTTTCCACGTCGCACACGCACACGGATGTGGTTCCGAGCGACAAGCACCTCTCTTGGGTCCGCTATGCCGTCGATCACACCGTGGACATCGACCCGAGCCAAAGCGTTGTCAACTGGTTGATGGGATACCTCAACTGTCAGGTGATTCATCACCTCTTCCCGGACATGCCGCAGTTTAGACAACCCGAGGTGTCGCGACGGTTCGTCCACTTTGCAAAAAAGTGGAACTTAAACTACAAGGTGATGAGTTATTATGGCGCGTGGAAAGCCACTTTTAGCAACCTGGACGAGGTTGGCAAGCACTATTACATCCACGGCTCTCAACGCGCCAAAAAGTTTGCGTAAAACCGAAACGCGTCGGAGTTTCGATCCGAGGAGGAGTTCAATCCTGCTGTCTTAAATTTTAGCCGACGTTCACGACGACGATACGGGTCCGCGAAATATCGCCTAGCTCACTTAGCCGCGAAACACACCGCGTTCACACCGCGTCGTCGTCCGTCATTCCGTGCAATTTATCTTTTACATTTACACCAAGAAATTGCCCTAGGGCTTCTGAAGCTGCGCGCCCCCTCGAAAACAAGATGAGTCGAGTAATCACAGACGCGCACCCGCCTCGACACTTCTCGTCGCGAAACCTTCGGAAGTCGCGAACATGCGCGGTACCGATCAAATCGGCCGCGGTCGCCGCGGCGCGACGACGACGATGCGGAGGGCGACGTGCGCGCTCTTCGCGCTCGCGATGTCGTTTCGTCTCACTGGTGTCCACGCCGCCTGGCTCGGGGGCCTCGCGACGTACGAGACGACGTCGTTCAAGGTTGAGTACGGCACCGATTACAAAATCGTGACGACAAAAGCTACTGCGGCTGGTATGACGCCGAAGACGTACGTGTTGTACAAACGCGGAACGACGGCGCCGACGATGCACGGATCCACGAACTTGACGAGCTTTCCGACGTTTGCGTATCCGGTGGAACGAGTCGCGGCGACCGTATCGACGGCGATGGGCTACATGGAGCAGCTTGGATTGCGAAGTAAGCTTGTTCTTGTTGATGCCGCTAACGTTCACTCGCCGTGCATTCAGTACGATGAAGCACAGGGTCTCATCACGGGCAGTTACTGGGAGTGGCATACCACTGGGATTTGGGCCGCAGACGTCGCCGCCATGACTCCAGCCGTTGAAATGGTGCTCATTGATGAATGGGACACCGGGGCAACTTATACGCCGATTGATGTTGAATTTTCAACGTCGAGCGGGGGACTCGGGATGCTCCAACGCACGGAGCAAGTCAAATTCCTGTCGCTCTTCTTTGACATCGAAGCTGACGCAGAGGCGTATTACAACGACCAAGTCGATCGGTGGAACTTGCAAACGACCGCT
>Ga0255774_10000287_pt1 | contig 46832 bp, 64 predicted proteins | sample 101ome_17_FD_179972 | JGI IMG/M metagenome (GOLD analysis project Ga0255774, IMG submission 179972) | Coastal salt marsh microbial communities from the Groves Creek Marsh, Skidaway Island, Georgia - 101407AT metaG (version 2) | ecosystem: Environmental > Aquatic > Marine > Intertidal zone >... | reverse complement strand
TACACAATCTCTATCGCATCAAACAAAGGTTCCCAGGGTTCAGGCACCACGATCTCCACAGTGGAAACGTTTTGATTCGCTCCGTTCCTCGGAAGGATATACAGATTAAAGTGAAAAACACAAAGTATTCCATCCCAAACGGTGGTGTCGAGGCTGTCATGATTGACTTTGGATTTTCTGTTTTCCCTCGAATCAAAAACCCCCTGGTCAATGAATCCAATTACAAAAACATAGGTATATCGAGAAAGTCGAACGAATTTTACGATTTACACTTCTTCTTAAACACAATGTATGGCCTCGCTCGGCGACCTGCGAACAGGACTGAACGACTCGTGAAGAGTTATGTGGAATCCCTCTTTTCAAAGGAATATCTTGGGGTGAAATCGACAAAGATCAAGATGCACAGATTACGGGGAAATGTCAATCACGCACTACCCGGCTTTGAGGCGGCTCTCACTAAACCCTTCTTTATGAGGCAGAATAGGGAGACACAAGTTCAAAAACTCATCAAGACTGTAATTAAAAGACCCATGGCTACACCCAGACTCGTGGCACCCAAACCACGTGTCAATCAGGGTGGGAACGCTAAAGCGCGTGCCATCGCAATCTTAAAGGCAGCCAAACAGGCGCCCAAAAAGAGACCAGTGATGAAAACAAACAAAAAATAAATCTAAACCAATAGTAAATGTTTCTTCTTGCACTTGTTATCGTCATCGTTGCCATAGTGCTCATCAAAGTTTGTATGAAAAAGTCACCCAAGAAGGCTGGGGGTGGTGGGTATACAGTTTACGGGACCATGGGTTGTGGTTGGACTCGTAAACAGTTGGAGTATATGAAGCAATCTGGCACACCTTTCACCTTTGTCGATTGTGACAGTGAAGAATGTGCTGGTATCACAGCTTTCCCCACCACTGTTGATCCATCTGGTGAGCAGACGGTTGGATTTAAAAAGTTTTAGATACCGCGCACAATCTGCACGGAGAGGGAAAGAATGAACGCATCAAGGAGAGACTTGATGGGCTTGAGAACGGAGATGTGCTTGACGAGGGAGCGGTTCCACACAAGGCGGAGGATGAAGGTGCTGATGAGAAGGTTGAGCACAAACACGAGAACTTCCATGAGGGCGTCAGACTTGTTACGAGACTTGGTAATCTCCGAGATCATTTACTAGATGTCAATATTTTTTTCTGAGTACACTACAGATGAAAAACCTCCCCCTGAGTGGAAACGAAAGTAAGTTCACGACGAGGAGGTGGGGATCTTCGAGGGGTATAGGGAATAATAACTGCTACGCGTACGCCGTGGGTGACTATGAAGCGTATAGGTGGCAGAAATCCATCCCTGGTGACCGCTCCGGCCTGTCGAACAGGGGTCATAACTACACACACTGCACCGGACTCCCGAAGCGCGTCATTTCTGACAATCCCAAAAAGGTGTACAAGACGGACGCCACCAAAAAATGTAAGAAGGGTTATTTCAAGGTCATGATGTTTGTGTCGCCCGGTAGAGCGACAAACTACATCAGACAGGGAGACTTTCACTTTTACAAACAGCATGGTGTCGTGGAATACAAGATTAAACCTGGAGATACTATTCAATCTGTAGCTAAATTCTTCAAGGTTCCTGAATCGAGGATTAAAAGGGGAGGTACTTTCAAGGTAGGCAAGCGTATAACGTTCAGGGCTAACGTGTTTAGTCATAAACGTGGTTGGGCTACCGGTCCACTTTTAACCGACGCGAAAGGTAAAATCATCAAGGATCCTCGTAAATCGTCGAGGAACTATCCTGGGCTGAACTACGAGAGGTATTGTAGCTCATTCTGCGTTAAGAATAGAGGAATCAAAGTCGGCAAGACTCATCCCCAGGTCCGCAAGAATACTCTCTAAATCTGGAAGTTCTTCAACATCAAAATTTATATCAAAAAGATCTAAAACATTGAAAATAGATTCTTCATCCAATGTCACAGAGTTCGCCGCTGCTGTGACATTGTTCTGAATCGTCACCACCACTTTAAACCGCGTCGCGTCAATCACTCTTCGACACACCGGGCACGTATTCTTACCTTGATTTTTCCATTCCTCTAGACAGCTGGAATGAAATACATGTCCACATCTGAGCGGAGGATTGGCCCTCGTCGCCCTGACTTCATTGAGACATATGGAGCATGTCTGCATTCTAGAGTATGGGTTCAAAGTTTTTTCATTGATTTTTCTCACTTAGTATGTGTTGGGTGTCTTTAAGAGAGGCTTGTCGCAGGAGTTGCACTTTCCGGTGCCCTGCTCGGCCTGCACGGCGTCCATGATCTTGGGACCCTGCTTTTGAAGAAGCTGCCTAAACGAGTAGTTATCCTCGAAGGTAATTCCATTTTTCTTCATGATGTGGTTGTTGAGTAACTGGGCTGAGGTATTCACGGTAAAGCACCTGCCATCCGCCATTCCAAGTCGCTGAGACATTTTGTTAATATAAATTTAGAAATTAATTCGGCGATTGGTAACGGTCTTCATCCAAGAATTAAACCCCTTTTCTCGAAGGTGTTTTACCATGGGATCACAACGGTATCCGAGGTAAATGTCAAAAACATCCGTATCCTCTGTGTGTGAAACTCGAATCTGGGGGTTCTCGTTAATGTGCTGGTTAATGACGTTGTAAGCGAATGCGATCTCTTTTAGGGTTTCGGCTCCAGTGATGATGATCTTTCCGGTGCTGAAGATACTGCAGGTGATTTCCTTCATATCCTCTGAAGGTTTGAATTTGATCTTTACAGCTGAATACCGATCAGGCTCGAAGGACACCTTGAAAATGTCATCATACTCTTCAAACCAACTCGCAACCCTGATCAGATTGACATTATAGTTCAAACTGAAGTTCGAGTTGATCATCACAACCCGGAAGGACTCCTCTGGGATGTCGATGTCTACAGTCAAAAACTTTTTGAAGATGTGTTTCAACTGGGTGATGATGCGCTTACAGTCGAAAAGATCACAGCAACCAGCGACTTGAATACTCCCATTTGGGAACACCTTTACCGACTTTGTGCTATACGTGTCATGATAGGTCAGGGTAATCTGATTGTAGAAGGTGGTTGGCTTGAGTTTCCATTCAAAGCCACCGACAGTGGAATCTTCTTTTCGCAATTTATACGAACCGATCGATTCAAAGCCTTCCCTGAGCTTCTTTATATCAATATCCTGCATAAAGCTGGATACCATAGTGATGGTAGTAATCTTCACCCACGAAGGGCGAAGATCATCGGGAAGGCTCTTACGAATCTCATCCAGAGTAAGAAGGTATGAAAAACTGTTATTCGCTATGGACGAATACATTTTTAAACATAAATTTTCAAATGTATGAGGTCAACTTAGGTGTCCATTTTGCAACATGTGTAATCGTAGCGATACATTCCATTTCTCTCTCTATCAGGAAAGGGTGGAATTTCTGTACCATCGACCGCGGTTCCACCAGCCTTTAATTGAAATCGAGTCAACACCTGATTCTTACCCGGACACTTAACATCAAACGCTTGAAGTCCCATCGCACTATCGGACACGAGGTCTTCGGGTTTGAGGGCACCGGTGATCGTTTCATAATTCTGACATTCACCACTCGTCAAGGTGTCCAAACATTTGTAAAAGTATTGTGTGGTGTTCATATTTTTATTCGCGGGGTTGACGGTGTAGTCATATCTGAACTGACTGATCGGGGTGTCACCCTTACTTTCAGTCATGACTTTTGTCGATTCACTCGCACCCCTGATCCCACCAATATCACAACGAACGTTGTGACGGTAAATGGTTCTCAAATCTATCGGAACGTCCATGATTTTTTCACCTAAAGAGGCCCTCGACACCTCCGGTGTTTTGAAAGTCTCCAAAGACACCTCCGCGTTAATTCCACCGAGGCAGGTATAGTCATATTTATACAACCCCCCACCACACTGTGATAATTTAAACTGTTTGATCGCGTTCTTACCGCAATCAATTTTCATCGTGAGGTCATGGATGTTCGTGGAACAGGGAGTGTTTCTTTCATCTTCATAGAATATCTTTTTCCTTTGAAGTCGAACCAAGTCGGCCATATCTTCGGACTGATTCTGTTCCGCCAAATCAAAAATAGCTTGTTGGGCTTCATCTTCGTTATACAGTGCTGACAACTCGCTCCTATAGGCCTGTAATTCATCTTCCTCGTCCTGTATTGGATCGTATTCATCATCCACGGTCCCGGCTGGATTGTCCGGAATAAAATCGGCCGCGGTCTTTGGCAAAACTTTTTTGAGTCTTGCTGTAAAGTCATTCGTCCCACGTGGCGCGAGGAACCCCGCCGTAAGTGGTGAACTACAACACAACGAGCAGCACACACCGGCAGCAATGACGACCGCAGTCATTTATATATCAAAATATTTTTTTACTTAGAGACAAGAACTCTTTATATAACACATGTTTATGGGTTCTTTAAACAATCTTTCATCTGCTCTATTTGTCCATGATATCGAGTCTGACCTGCACTATGTTGAAATCGTCTACAAGAAGTGGAACAGTAAACGTAAGGAATACGACGCCTACACCGACTACATCAACACCGAGCCTATCGGAGATTGGACCAAGATTTCGTGGAAGTCTACTTCGCCCGTAGATTACTACAAATTTCTGGATGTCATGGTTGTAAAGACCGTGGAGGTGCTTCAGCGTATGGCTGAACTGTATCTCGAACAAATACTATACTCAAAGCATGATCCTCGCTTCTACGTCAGGTTGATCAACTCTGTTAAAATTCTGGATCCGACATTCCAGCCACCTCGCATTGATATGGAAAGTGCTTGGCAAGTGGATTTCATCACAAAGTTTTCAAAGAAGTATATCCCCGGTGTCGTGCAGACGTGTATATCAAAAAAGCGACTGCTTTACTTTATCTCCGTAATGCATAAACTAACATCAGAATAATGAGGACTACCACGGCAACTTTGACCGAATCGGGGGTCCTGTGCTTCTTTTGGTTTGAAACACCTACACTAACAACCTTGGGTTTCTTACAAGAAACCCCGTAGTCGATGTTGCGTCTGGGGTGAATTTCCCTGTTCATGACGTTTTGAGTATCCTGCTTCGCGCAGAGATTGGTATCGCAAAAGGGACTCTTCGTCGTTTTATGAATCTCATGCACGCCGATCTTATCTAAGAGCCTCTGCTCCCTGTCAGTGGGTCGCTTACGAGTGATCGAATCTCGTGTAAAATATTCCTTAATCTCTGTTCTGTCCGTCTCTCGTATTCCTCCTGGAAGGGAGAATTCGTGTACGACAAATGGATTCACCTTGTCCATGGAATGTTCATCACTGAGCATAAAATCACTCATTCTTGTTATTACTTCAGATTATATTTTTTGTCGTGCATTTTAGATTGATGCTCTTTCCACATCTTGTCCAAATCTACGTTGAGCATGTGCGCCAGTTGAAACAAGTAACTGAAGACATCACCCATCTCCATCATCACGTCGGTTCCCCTCTCCTTCTTCAAGTTTGTCTTCTTGAATGTCTTCTTATACTGACGGATCGCCGATGCCAACTCCCCGACCTCCTCCGTCAGCAAAAGCCAGACCGTATCTACCGCGGCCCTGTCCCACCCCTTTTGCTTGCATACCTTCTCAGTTTCGCATTTGTAATAGTTTAGACTCATATGTGCTTATTCACTATTCGGGTGTAATCTTTAATTGATTCCCACTTTATTACGGGGTAACTTTTTACCAACAGTGCTGGTATTGACCGGCCTATCCATGGGCTGACTGATCGTGTCAATCTCTTCGGCGTAGGTCATGAACTGAGACACGCCAGTTTGAATTTGACCCAGAGAGGTGTCTATGACACGGACGTTCATGTCCCTCACCTGGTTGTTGATGTTGTTGTAGTGGTCGCCGGAATTGCTGATGAACACGGCTCTCATGATGCCATACAAATCATCTGGGTTTTGATAGTCGATGGCGATGCCAGTCCTGTTCTTGAACGTCTGACGGATACCACGTTGAATCAGGTCTTTGTTGTAAGGAGAAAAGAACAGCTTGTTTAGGGGGGTCTCACACTGCTTCAGAGAATCAAGGTGTAAGTTGTCACACATTTAATATAACGGACGAAAAAAAAACATCTGTAAATATTAAATGCTGAATCCCGCTGACTTTAAAGATTATGACTCGAAGCCGAACAATGTTGAGGAGATCCCGTGCAAACCCCCAGCCTGCTTCGTTGGGTCGTATGCTCCTGTAGCCAAGCCCGGACAAGACGGTCCTTTCTACGTGAACACCTACCTCACACAACCTGACAGGAAGTTTGAGACGTTGGGTCCCGCGACAGTGCGAAGCGGGGACCTTGAAAAGTGCACGAAGTAGTTTAAAAATAAAATTTGAACATTAGGTATATGAGGGTCATTAAACGCTCAGGTCGTATTGAGGATATGAGATTTGATAACGTCACCAATAGGATCAAGAATTTAACGTATGGACTCTCTGAAAATTGTGATTCCTCCAAAGTTGCTCAGCAGGTATTTTCTTCGATGTATGACAATATCACCACCCAGGAAATTGACATACTCTCCGCTGAAATCTGTGTTGGTATGATCACCGCAGATCCAGATTATGAAATTTTGGCCACCCGTATTATCGCTAGTAACATTCACAAGGTTTGCCCGAACAACTTTCACCTCGCCATGAGAAAACTACAAAAAGGTGGTGTCATCACCGACGAAGTCGTCGAAGTCGCCCAACAAGTAAAGGATCACATCAAGACCGACCGAGATTTTGAATTCGGATATTTTGGTCTCAAAACACTCGAGAAAAGCTACCTTCAAAGGGTAAATGGGAAGCTCATCGAGACTCCACAATATATGTTCATGAGGGTTTCCATCGGTATTCATGGTAAAGACATCGCCGCCGTCCTCGAGACGTACGATAAAATGTCACAGGGATATTTCATTCACGCGACACCGACTCTTTTCAACGCGGGAACACCCAGACCCCAGATGTCTTCATGCTTCCTCATCGCTGGGAAGGATGATTCCATCGACGGCATTTACGGGACACTCACAGAGTGTGCCCAAATTAGTAAGTGGGCGGGTGGGATCGGGCTCCATATTCACAATATTCGAGCAAACAAGTCTCGTATCCGAGGAACGAACGGTCAATCGGATGGTATTATCCCGATGCTCCGTGTGTTCAACGCGACCGCTCGCTACGTCAACCAGGCCGGTCGGCGTAAGGGTAGCATCGCGGTCTACCTCGAACCTTGGCACCCCGACATTTTAGAGTTTCTCGAGCTTCGCCTCAATCAGGGTGACGAGGAAGCGCGTTGTAGGGATCTCTTCACAGCCATGTGGATCCCCGACCTCTTCATGAAGAGGGTCGAGGAGGGTGGCACGTGGTCTCTCTTTTGTCCGGACAAGGCGAAGGGTCTCTCTGATGTATACGGTAAGGAGTTTGAAGAGTTGTATACAAAATATGAAGATGAGGGTCTCGCTAACGTGACACTTCCAGCCACTGACGTGTGGAAGGCTATTCTCAAAAGTCAAACTGAGACTGGCACACCATACATGCTTTACAAGGATGCGTGCAACTCCAAGAGCAACCAAAAGAACTTGGGTGTTATCAAGAGTTCCAATCTCTGCACGGAGATTTTGGAATACACCGACAAAGACGAAACCTCAGTGTGCAACCTCGCTTCCATCGCTCTTCCCAAGTATGTCGACAAAGACCAGAAGACGTTTGATTTCCAGAAGCTGCACGAGGTGACGAAGATTGTCACTAAAAACCTGAATCGAGTTATCGATCGTAACTTTTACCCGGTCGAGACGGCTCGTCGATCCAACATGAAACACAGGCCTATCGGACTCGGTGTTCAGGGTCTAGCTGATGTGTTTATTCTCTGCGGTCTCCCCTTCGATTCAGAGGAGTCGCGAACTCTTAACGCACACATCTTCGAGACGATGTATCACGCGGCTCTAGAGGCCAGCTCTGAACTCGCCGAAGTTGAGGGATCCTACGAATCCTTTGAGGGTTCCCCAGCCTCCGAGGGTATCCTTCAGCCAGATATGTGGGATGGTGAAGTGAAATTCAGTGGAAGATACGACTGGGATGCCATGCGTGAACAAGTCAAGACAAAGGGACTCAGGAACAGTCTTCTCATGGCCCCGATGCCAACCGCGTCGACCGCCCAGATTTTGGGAAACAACGAGTGCTTCGAACCTTACACGACGAACATTTACCTGAGGCGCACACTCGCCGGTGAATTTGTCGTGGTCAACAAACATCTCGTTAATGACCTGAAACGTGTCGGTCTCTGGTCGAAGGAAATGAAGGATCTGATGGTTAAAGCTGGTGGTTCCATTCAGAATATCGTGGACATTCCAGATGCTATTAAGAATCTTTACAAGACTGTGTGGGAAATTAGTCAGAAATGTATTATCGATATGGCAGCGGACCGGGGTCGTTTTATCGATCAATCACAATCTATGAACTTGTTCATGGAGAGTCCAACCCTCTCGAAGCTCTCCTCCATGCATATGTATGCTTGGAAGGCGGGTCTCAAAACTGGAATGTACTACCTCCGTTCAAAGGCCAAGGCGCGCCCTATCCAGTTCAGTCTTGAACCTGACTGTGTCGCGTGTTCAGCTTAAAGTTTTGAGTTGCATAACAAGTACAGAACTCATGGACAAAGCGATTGAAAATATTCAGATTAATGAATACAACAACCGAAGGATCGTCATTTCTACGAAGCAGGGAACCCCTCTAAAGATTCAGTTTCCTCGTATGTATATGCCCTTCGGTGTTTCGGGTTTCGTCCCAGAAATTGGTCCAACAAAATACAACATCGACTTTGCCATCAAGGGGTATGACGAGGAGGGAAGCTACATGAAAAAGTTTTACGATTCTCTACGAACCCTCGAGAACATGATCATCGACGCGGTGGTGGCCCAGAGTGAAACCATCTTTGGAAGCCCCATGACCCGTGAAGAACTTTTACCCATGTTCAATTCAAACGTCAAGGAGTCTACGGACCGCGAACCAAAGTTTCGCGTCAAGGTTGACACAACGGTAGAGGATCAAATCAAGGCAAACGTTTTCGACGCTGATAAAAACCCTCTACGTGACACGGTGGAGAATGGACTGTATTCGAGAAATTCAGGACATGCCATTGTCGAGCTTGGCAGTGTGTATTTCTTGAACAGGAAGTTTGGATGCACCTGGAAACTTCAACAGCTCATCGTCTATGAGCCTCAGAACTTGAAGGGATTTCAATTTAAGATTTAGATTTATTTAACAAAAGAATACTATACACCTTTTGCGCCTCCTTAAGCAGTTTACCCTGAACCCTGGTAAACTTCTTTGGGTCTATGCCTAATTTAATTTTAGCGACCTTCACAGAGTCTTCCCATTTAGAGAGAGTCATTCTTACTTATTATCCTTGATTATTTTTTTGTAGGATTTGGAACCCTTCTTGGGAACGAGGCAGAAATGGTCCTTCTTTTCCGCCTTCTCTTTGGCGATCATGATGAACGCCCGGAAGGTGGGGTTCTTCTTCAGGGACTTCTTCGCCGCCTTGCTCGCCGCCTTCGAGATGATGCGGCCATCCTTCATCTTGAGATCACTTTTACGCAGACCACCGGAGGTCTGAGTAGCGTTACCATGGAAAACTTCAGCGCGAGAACCAACAGTCATTTATATTAAGCGCGGAAAATTTTTTTAATGTCCAAGATTGAAATCTTATCCGTTGTCCTGTTGACGGGGATTTGTGATTTAATTCGATCGTCGTTCAAGACTTCCGAACAAACCAGGGACTTGTGACCTTGGAGAGCCATCATTTCTTCTTCAACACTCACAAATCTGGGACATTCCTTATAGACCAGCTTTTTAACGTGAACAGCCTGTGTCTGACCCATGCGGTGACTTCGACCAATCGCTTGTAATTCCGTAGCTGGATTCCAGGCAGGTGCTGTGATGTAGACCCTGGTGGCTTCTTGGAGGTTGAGACCCTGACCACCACTCTTGATTTGGATGATGAAGACTGCGCCCGGTCCAGCCTTTTTGAAACCCTCGATCTGCTGGACCCGCGTCTCTTTGGAGACGGATCCGTCGATTCTGAACACCGGACAAGTCATCTGGGACTGAATATAGTTCATCTCACCCCTGAATTGACAGAAGACGAGTGTCTTTTCGTCCGGATGTTCGGCGATCATCTTGAAAAGAGTCTCCATCTTATTTGATCTGCCAGTCCACCTGGTGGCTTCAGTCTCATTTTTTTGTGCGACGCCATCCAAGTACATCTGAGGCCAGATCATACACTGCCTCGCTCTCAAAAGACATTCGAGAATGATCATGTTCTTCGAGTTCAGGCTTTGGACAGGACCCCTGAACGCGTCTTGGATGATACCCTGTGCCTCCAAGAACACAAATTCATAGAGTGACTTTTCTTCATCAAACATCTCGAGCTCGATGTTATCAAACGTGCACGGAGGAAGTCTGAGACGTTCGTTGAGCTTGACGAGGTCCTCCTTGGTGCGTCGAAGGATGTAGACATCCTTGATCTCCCTGGTCCTTCCTTGGACAAAGTTTCTCGAGAGACCGAGGAACGCGCAGAGAGAGACAAAGTCTTCCATGGAGTTGAACACGGGAGTGCCAGTGACGATCCATTTGATATCAGTCTTGAGGCGGCAGACGTTCTTGAAAATCTTAGAACGTTTGTTTCGGATCTCGTGAGCCTCGTCGAGGATGACACGATCCCAACGACAGTTGTGAAGAGGTGTCTTGGCGTCCTCGTCTCCACCGTGCACACTGAGAAGCGTATATGGTGCGATGGTCACCGAACATCTCCCAGGCGTTGTCAGGAGTTCATAGTCCAAGACGCGACCGGGTCCCTCAAAGACTCGAACACCGAGTGTGGGGGCGAAACGTTTGATTTCTTCGACCCATTGTGTGATAATGGATTTGGGTACGACGATTAAGGTGCGTTGTTTTGGATTTCCAAGCATAGTGGAAATCAGTTGCACCGTCTTACCCAGACCCATTTCGTCACATAGGAATCCACCCTTGGGACCCGAAGTTTGGCCTTCCATACCGAGCATCCATTGAACACCGTCTCGTTGATAGGGTATGTAAAGGCGGGTGTTGATGGTATTTATTGCCAGTTTATACTGTGCACTAGTCATCTTCGTATGGATCCTCGTCAGATAAGTGGTGCACTTCACACTGGACTGGTTCCTTTTCTTTTTTTTTACGAGTTTTCTTCAACTTAGGTGGAGGAAGTTCATTTTTATGTTCCCTAAAATAGAGAACCTTTTCCCAAAATTCTCTCATGATCGGAAGGTATGTTTTCCACCACTCTCGATCCCTCTTAACATTGACCACATCAAACTCTTCGGGAAGGGGCCAATTCGTCTCTGCCGGCTTGTATTGGATGAAGTCAGCCTCTTCGAGATCCAAGATTTCCATACAGAGTTGAAGCTGGGGCATGTAGTGTTCCGGAACTTGACCAGGAATAATTTTACGTTGGGGAGGGCACTTAATCTCGACGAGTTTTCCAGACTCTGAGACTCCGTCGGGGCTTCCTCCCAACCACTTGTGCTCGGGATGAGGGACGAGGCCAATCTCGTGAACCTTCTCACCGTGCCTCTCCTCGTAGAGGATACGGGCCTCATCCTCATACTTTTCACCGTGCTTCGTGGCGGCGTTGCCGGTGAATTTTTCACCCAAACCACACTTTTTGAGGAGGAGGTCGTCGGGGGTCTGATAAGGATTCTTGCCGATGGCCGTGGCCGCATCACTGGCTGTCAGCATCTGACCACGGAGAGCGAGCCATTCCTCCGACTTCTGTGGGGCATATTCCCGCCCGATCAGTTCTTTAACATATGGATGCATATTAAATAGTACTATTTTCTAGTTTTTAAGCTCGACTTAGGTGAAATCATACTTGCAATATGTTCCCACCATCTCAAAATAACTTCGGGCGGCGTTCTGTTCCGCCTGCTTCTTACTTCTCGCGACACCACGGGCGAAGAATGCGTTCTGCACGTAGATGTCGATGTAGAATACACCCTCTTCGTGACCAGCCACCCTATATTCTGGTAGTTCCCAACCGTTGACCTGGCAGTAACGCATGAGATGATCCTTGTAGTTGTCATCAACCATGATCATATTCATGTCTATGATTTGTGGATTTTGATAGATTCGTAGGATGAATTCTTTGGCGTGAATCAGTCCAATATCCATATAGATTGCCCCGATGAGAGCCTCAAAGACGTCTTCGAGAATCTTCGTATTGTTGTTCCACGAGTTCCGCATACCCTTCTCATCCATGATGACATACTTGTTGAGACCTAGATAGTTTGCTATGTGGGCCAGTGTTTCACCACGAACGAGCTTTGTGCGAGCTTTCGTGAGGAAACCTTCTTGCTTATTTTCATATCGATCAAACAAAAATTTGGTGATGACAAATCCCAACACGGAATCACCGATAAATTCAAGAGTTTCAAAAGACTCGGTAAGATTTTCATACTCCTTAAGAGCGGACTTATGCGTAAAAGCTTTTTGGTACAAACCTAGGTTTTTTATTTTTGTACCAACAACTTCTTCAATCTGTGCCTTTTCGATGAAAGTCACCATGTTGTTATGTAATATATGTTTTTATTTTTTAAGCCTTCTTGAGGTAATGAGGAGAGAGATACTTCTGAAGGTTAAGGTAGGTGACGACGACACCCTCGGGAGGAGAGAGGAGTTCGCGGAGCTTGTCGTCGAGGATAATCTGACGACCGTTCTCGGGGTGCTTAAGACCCTTGTCGGTGATATACTTGTTGATGAACTTGGTCACCTCAGAACGAGAGACGAGCTCACCATCAGCAATACCAATGAATTCACGCAACTTAGGTGTGATTTCCTGCTTGCGATTGAATCCGTTGTTCTCGGCGCGCTTCTTGGCCTTCTCACCGTCAGGATCTTCCTGGGTGTTCTTGACCTTACGGATGAGCTTAGTGAGGTTCTTCACGTCGTTACGAAGGGCGGCGAGTTCGGTCTGGATGGTTTCAAGAGACATTATATCTTTCTTACCCCCCTAATCTTTAAGTCTATGATTATGATGAAACAGAAACATATGAACACCCGTAAAATGTAGTTAAAAGCCTTCTCACGATCTGGTGCTTTCAAGGGTTTCGTGTCGACGATGTCAGGGACATCTAGGTATCTGAATGGGGGTCTCGAGCCATCGGAGACACAGCCACCGAAGCAGCAGTCTTCTGGACATCGGAGGACCCTGTCACCTCGACGCACCCCACAGAACTGATTTGGATTGCCTCTCAGCTGGTAACATCTACACTCGTCTATAACGTTGCAGACCATATTATTATATCCCAATATATTAATGGACGAACATATTTATTCAAAGTCAGCCATGGATAAATTCCTGAATGAGCACCTCCTCTTCAGGGATCCAAAGCTGAAGAAGTATTTCGATCGTAATCTTCAGAGGGATGTGGGTAAATTCAGGAGTCATGCACACACGAACCACTCGACAAAGTCTTTCGAGAAGTTCATGTATGTGCTGATCACGGATAGTATACGCGACATCATTCTTCAAACCATTGGTGAACTCACAGATCACATGAAGGGTATGGGTGATTTGGTAATCAGTGGTGGTGAGGCGTTCAACATGCACACCGACTATGAAGAGAGGATCGTCACGAGTGACATAGACGCGAAGTTCGTTCCTCGCATGACTGTCGATCCAAAGTTTTTTGGTAAACTGCAAGCGACAAAACTCATTCTCTGGGATAAACTCGGACAGACGGCCCAAAAACTGAACTTACGCGTCAAAAACAGGCTGCTATCCATGCGTAAAAGGTATTCCAAGATTTTTAAGTTTTTGGGTATAAATTTCAGCACGAAGGGTCCATACGTGACCAGGCGATACACACTGATCAAGAAGAAGAAGGTGAGAAAGGATGACAAACCGAGTAAGGGAGATGTCTTCATCGATGTCGAACTGTTCGCACTCGATCTCAACATAAGATATTTCTCCACCAAGACAGGTAAAGTTGAGAACACCACCGTCGGTGGCATCTTAGACATACCCTTCATGCGCCCGAAGGAATTTGGGTATGAGGTTGTCCTCACGAGACGACGAGGTGTGACATACCGTAACGTGGATACAGGCAAGCTCGTGACGAACAAGAAGGTTTTCGTCTCGAGTAAAGAGTTTCTCATCGAGGACATTTATTTGATGCACAAGTTGAAGTTGAGGCCAGAGAAGAAGGAGAAGGATCGTCAGAGGCTGGTGAAACTTTCCAAACTCTTCGTCAAGAACATCAAAACCAGTGACTCGATTGAGACTGTGTTCCGGCGTGTCAGGAGCAAAATAGTGAAGAAACGACCAGTCACGAGGAAAGATGGCAAGGTTTCAATGTCCAGGGCGGCGAAGATAAATCCTAATAAGTATAAGAATTATACGTCAGAACCTTCAGATGAACGTCTCTCCAAACAGTTTGTGCACGGGTTGAAGACTTCTTCCAATAAGATAAAAGTCAGTGGTTATGAGAATACATCAGGAAACAAACGGTTCAACCTTGAATCCCTCAGGTGGAAGAATGTAACTAACAATTCATACGTGAAAAATGAGATGAATCTGAGAACGAAAAATGCAAAGAGCATTCCAAAAAATTTAAATGTGAGTAAGACATTGTATGGTCATAATCCCAGGAGAAACAGGTGGGTTCCAAATGCAGTCGTAAACAAGGCTGCTGCTATACCATTTGTTGGTTTAAAGAAATAGATCTCAAGTACAGTATAAAATGCTTTTCGATACTCTCACCAAGGGCGATGACGGTCTTCGTTTCGTGAAGGTTCTCAACGACAACAAGCGCAAGGTTCTCATTCAGATGAACGGTGTCAGGATCTCCGACATCTCCGACGAAGTTGTTCTAGATCTCATGTCTGACTCGAACATCGAGAAGGTCAGTGCCATCGACACCAAGAATGTCGAGGCCGCCCAAGAGAATTCCGCCGCGTGGTTCGGTAAGGAGCTTTCGGAGGGTGTCATCAGGGGAGCGTATACACCCAGCGTGGTGGATAACCAGCTCAGCTGCGACAGGATTGAGGTGACTAAGGTTTTCGACTCTCAGCAGCAGGCTGTTGATTTTGAGACTCTCCAGAAGGATCAGGCCTGTGATGTCATTTTGGAATTTTCCGGACTTTGGTTTGCCAAGAAAACTTTTGCCTGCACTTGGAATCTTGTCCAGGTCAGGCTCCACCCCGAGCCAGTCCTCGATACTTACCCAGACCAGTATGCTTTTGTCGATGATGACGAGCAATAAAAAAAATTGTTAATTATATATAAAAGATGTTGAAAGGTCGCAACCAAAACATTATGATGTTGGTCGCCGTGGCTGTCCTTATCTTCCTCCTGTGCAACTTGAACTCCAAATCCTCTTACACCATCACAGAGCGTCAGTATGCGCCCTTCAGCTCTGGCCCCGCTGCCGGCCCCGCCGCTGGTCCCGCCGCTGGTCCCGCCACCTGCGGTATGAACCAGGGCACGGGCCTCGCCTCCTCCCTTCTCCCCCGTGAGATTGCCTCTGAGGAGGACTTTGGCCAGTTCGCGCCCGAGGATGTCCTCGCTGGTCAGAACTTCCTCGATCCCCGTCAGCAGATTGGCTTCCCCGAGACTGTCGGCGGTGCCCTTCGCAACGCGAACCAGCAGATTCGCAAGGACCCCCCTAACCCCAAGGACCCCTACGTGTGGAACAATTCCACCATCACCCCTGACCTCATGCAGCGTGGTCTGTGCGCCTAAGCTTAAAGATTAGGATATTACTATTAATTAATAATGGCAAACGTCTCTAATGAGCTCTCTGAAACTGTATCTAAGCTTGTAGAACTTACAAAGCAACTTTCTGATGCGAAATCTGATATCAAAATTCTCAACCAGGAGGAGAAGCGCCTCAAGGAGTCTGTGAAGAAGCATATGGTTGATCAGGGTATTGATACCATTAACCTCAGGAAAGGTAAAATTAGCATCCGTAAATCCGTGCGTAAGAGTGCGATGAATAAGGAAGCCATCTCGGCCGGTCTCATGTCTTTCTTCGCTGGTGATGAGGCTAAGGTCGAAGGAGCTTTAAATGCAATTAAGGATAATCTCAAGACGAAGGAATCAACTTCTCTCTCATTAACAGGTATAAAAGATAAGCCCCCCAAAGAAGTAAGTAACTGATCATCATGGTCTGGAGTCAATACGTATACGAAGCGAACAACGGCTTTGATCACGACGCCAGTGATGATGATGAATTTCATGAAGACACTCCTCTGAATATTGAAGACTGGGAAGTCGAATACTCAGATGAACTCCATAGAATGTGGAACACCATTCAAACCCTTCTGTATGACGCGTCTATCGAACATTCAGGAGAGTTTTGTGATTTTGTTGAATTTTGTTTCAAGGAACATGAATCCTATATAGAAAAGGTGTCATGGGAATACGAAGAACAGAGCAGGTGGTATGAGGATCGTCTTTACCACGTCTGGAAACATGTCAGGCGAACTATCAATGACAACGGTCTTCACGAGGAGATGATGAGAGGTGCTTCGTTCTTTCACTTTCTCGATTTCGCTAAAAATTATATGAGCGTACATTAACATGCTTTCGAACCTCACCGCCCAGCGGGTAGCCATTCCAGCCGCACTTTTTTTAACCCTGAGCCCCGGGGTGCTGCTCACCACAGACGGGGAAAAGGTTTCGTTTACAAACCAAAAGACAAACAAGACTGCCATATTTTTCCACGCCCTCGTCTTCTTCATCGTCTACAGTCTCATAGCCAAATACATGGGCTTGGTTCTCACGAAGACGGACCTGTTGGTGAGCACAGCTTTGTTCCTGGCTCTGAGCCCCGGTCTTCTCCTTACTTTACCTCCCGGGAGCAAGGGAGTCTTCCGCTCCGGTCAGACGAGCGTGACATCCGCTTTGGTGCACTCCATCGTATATGCGATTGTCTTCGCGACATTACGGCGCCAATTTCCTCAGTTCTACTAAGTAGGAAGATGAAATATCTTATATTGGGTCCAGCTTCCATGGGTATATTCGCCCTCATAGGTGGACTCAAAGCGAGAGAATCTGAACTCGTCGATGTTCAGGAAATATCGGGGTCTTCGGCTGGTTCCATATTAGCTCTATTTTTAGCAGTTGGTATGTCAGTAGATGAAATATTAAATACCGCTGTGTCGATTAACATATCAAATTTTTTTAAAATAAAGTTGGGTTCATTCTTCACTAAGTTTGGTTTTGTAGACATCAATCCAATACGGAAGAAATTGGTTGATATTTGTGGTTCTGATCCCACCTTTAGTGATATAGATATGAAAATATACATATCCGCATTTTGTCTGAACAGTTCAGAAACGGTATACTTTTCCAAAGATACACACCCGGACATGAAAGTAATAGACGCGGTATGCATGTCTATGGCTGTCCCGTTCATATTTTCATGTGGAACATACATGGATAAGACGTACGTAGATGGTGGTATGAAAGAAGAGTATCCACTAACCCCATTCTTAGATAAAAAGCCACATGAAGTGACGTGTTTTAAAATAAGAACAAATCAAATATACCAGGAAGATATTAACACCCCAAAACATTTCGTAGAGACCCTGGTTCGTTCTGCACTCGCAAATAGAGAACGTTATAACACACCTATAGAAGAGCTGGAAATAAACATAGGTGATACAAATATTTTTGACTTCAACATGAGTTATGAAGAAAAGATCAAATTATTCAACATAGGTTTTAAATTTATAAATTAGTACTTTTTTGTCAGTTTAATATATATGATAGATGCGTGTGATCCAGATGCTGATCTCACCACTCTTCGTAAGTTGATAAAACTTAATACCGGAGAGAATATTAAACTGACAAAAGATGAAATTTGTCAGGTGTATAAAAATATACAGGATGAAAAATTACCTCTTCCTCCTCTGATCCTGAACAGGGAGAAGACATACATGACGGATCGTAAATCCCCTTTATCTGTCAGGGATTTTCAGAAGCTTTTCGATTCATCGACGAAAATGAGTGAAATAAAGAGACTTGCTCGCAAAGTGAAACTTGACGATGTCGATAAGAAATCCAAGGGGGACTTGATCATAGCCATAGGGAAAAGATTGAGACACTTGAAGATTGCAGAGCCAATCAGAATTTCTAGGAAACGTGTCATCACGAAAAAGGTTATTGACAATAGAAATGACCTGAATTCCGCCATGAACACCTCTGAAAAGAGGAACAATCTTAGCAACTTTGGTAATGACACCGTGAAGGGAAATGGGAACAACACTGGGAACACTGGGAACACCATGAACAACCGGAACAACCGGAACAACCGGAACAACCGGAACAACCGGAACAACACTGGGAACACCATGAACAACCGGAACAACACAGGGAACACTGTGAACACCAGGAACAACCGGAACAACACTGGGAACACTGGGAACAATGGGAACACCATGAACAACCGGAACAACCGGAACAACCGGAACAACACTGGGAACACCATGAACAACCGGAACAACACTGTGAACACCAGGAACAACCGGAACTCCAAGGTAAACTTTCCGAATGAAAGTATATTCAAGAGTCAACCTAGACCAAAATTTTTAAACAGAAGTAACTCTACTCGGACCAATAAAGTTCGTTTCGGTAATGTATTCAAAAGAAGCACACCGTCATTCCTTAGAAAAGGAACTCGTCGTCGCCGTGGTATGTCGCGAAATGATCCTTATATGGATCCATACAGTCCAAACATTCCCGTCGGACCTGGTCCGGATCCATACAGTCCAAACATTCCCGTCGGACCTGGTCCGGATCCATACAGTCCCAACATACCCATCGGTCCTGGTCCGGATCCATACAGTCCAAACATTCCCGTCGGACCTGGTCCTCGTCCCAACATACCCATCGGTCCCGGTCCTCGTCCCAACATTCCCGTCGGACCTGGTCCTCGTCCCAACATACCCATCGGACCACCCATGAAGCCTAAATCTCGTTCTATGTTCGGTGGTATTTTTGGTGGATCGGCGAAATCTACGTTGAAGAAAAAGTTGAAAACACTGAAGAAACTCAGATCTGATGAGGTTAACATGTTTTTGGCGAGAGTGACCAAGCCTGAAAATATTGACGACATATTTGAACAAGCTAGGTTGAGGGATCAACAAAGGTATACAGAAGAGTCTGAAAGAATGGAAAAGAAAATCAAGAATGCTAAGACGGACGAAGAGAGGAGAGCGGCCTTGAATGAAAACCGACGGATAAAACGAGAAAAGGCGGCCGCCAATCTTCAGGCTCGTAAGAATTTGAATATTTTGAAAAAGGACGAGCGACGCTTGAATATCTCGAGCAAAGCTGAAGCGATTAAAAATGCCAAGCAAGCTCTTCGACGAAACTTAGACACACTGAAACAACTGACCCGATCGGAGAAGAATTCGTTCTTACCACGTGTCCGAGCTGTTGAAAACATAGATGACGTGTTCGCGAGTGCGAGTGCTCTAGACAAGAAGCGTTACGAGCAGAAAATACAAAACGCGGAAACGAAAGCCTCGAGAGCTAGGTCCGAGAAGGAGAGACGTGAAGCGAAGAGGGAAAAAAATCGTTTAGAACGAGAGCAACTTCAAGAAGAAAAGAAGGCTCGTTTGAAAGTGAAACAGTTGAGAAATCAAACTGTTAGAAATAAGTTGAACAACACAAGGGCTAAACAGAAGGTGGAAAAAATAAACGCGAATTCTATCACTAAATCGACATCCCTGCAGGGTAAAACTAGGGAGAAGCAACTTCGAACCGCCAAAAATTCTCTCAAGAGAAATCTAGCATCCCTGAAAAAGTTATCTTCTTCCGAAAAGATGTCTTACATAAGTAGGGTTAGGACACTTGAGAACATTGACGACGTGTTCGCCGAGGCTCAAAGACTTGATCAAGAACGTTATGATCAGCAGTTAGCTGATCTCAAGAAAAAGAATTCTCTAACTCGGAATGAACGTGAGCGTGCACGACTCGCGAAGGAATCTAGACGTGTGGTGAAGGAACAGCAAAATGCTAAAATTAGATCCACTTCAAACCTGAAAAGGATGAGGGAACTTGATCGGAAATACAAGGATGAGGAAAGAAGACAAAACATCATCAACAGAAAGCGGGAGAAGCGAATCAGGGATGAAAATGTAAAACCAGAGCCGGAACCAACGCCTGCACCTGAACCCGAACCCGCACCTAAACCTAACACCAGAAACAAGATGAAGAGGGCGACACGTAAAATTGGCATGATGACAGCTTTCAAGAAGGCCGGAAACAACGCGCGTCAGAGGAGAGAAAACTTGACAGGCTTTATCAGTGATGATGACGATGACAATGTCAGAGAAAACGTCAAACCTAAAGAACCCACTACATTTAATAACCCCGCATTCAATAAACCCAAAAATAAACTGAAAAAGGCGGTGCGGAAAATTGGTATGACATCCGCGTTCAAAAAGGCTGGTAACAATGCACGTCAGAAGAGAGAAAACTTGACAGGCTTTATCAGTGATGATGACGATGACAATGTCAAGGAAAACGTCAAACCTAAAGAACCCACTACATTTAATAACCCCGCATTCAATCAACCCAAAAATAAACTGAAAAAGGCGGTGCGGAAAATTGGTATGACATCCGCGTTCAAAAAGGCTGGTAACAATGCACGTCAGAAGAGAGACCCCAAACCTTTCAATGCTCGAAGCAAGTTCAAAGGAGCTGTCAGTAAGATTGGTGCTATGAAGGCTTTCAATACTAAAAAGAAGAATGAAAACAACTTCAACGCCGCAGCTGAACTTAACAAACAATTGAACATTAAGGCAAAAGAAATGAACAAACCTAAACCTTTCAATGCTCGAAGCAAGTTCAAAGGAGCTGTCAGTAAGATTGGTGCTATGAAGGCTTTCAATACTAAAAAGAACAACTTCAACGCCGCAGCTGAACTTAACAAGCAATTGAACATTAAGGCAAAAGAGTTGAATAAAGAAAACACTGACAGGAAGGTTCGTGAAGGTGTTGAATTTAAGCTGAAACAAATTGATGGTTTAACAAACGCTGATGTCTCCGAATTTATGAAGAAATGGAACAAGACGAAGAGTCAGAAGATTTTCAATGCCGCCAGGAAGAGGGGAGCTGGTAAGATAGCTGGAAAGGAAAAGCGTAACCAAAGGGGTAAAAAGGTTGAAAATGATGAAAAGTCTGCCACAGAAGCTTCCCGTCTTTTCAATGCCGGTGGTGACGTGAAAGATCTCACGAGAGGAAAAGATGAACGTGGTGTTGATCCTGAACTCTTGAAAGTCACCCGGGAGATCATTCCCTTCTATGCGGCCGGTCGAAGGCGAGAAGCCTTCTTGAGGAAGGGTCGCAGGCTACCAAATAGCCGTCCAGTGATTGAAGAACTGAAAGAGAGAAAGGCTCTTCGAGACAAGTTTCAACAGGTCTTGACCAACAAAAGGAACACACGTGTCAGGAAGCAACTTCTCAATCTCGTTGAAAATGCGAATAAACCGATAAACGTGGTCCGAAAAACCGTGAACGACGAAATTAAAAAGCGGGGGACAGAAACAGACGCGGCCACTAAGATTCAAGCCGCCTTCAGGGGTAAGAAGAACAGGGAAAAGGTTGAAGCCATGAAAGATAAAGAAGTTTCTGATGTGTCGAAGTCCCTCGTGGCGGGTGCCATCAATAAGGTTAAGAAGGATGAGGCCGCTACCAAGCTCCAAGCCGCCTTCAGGGGTAAGAAGAATAGGAACAAGGTCAAGGCGATGAAAAAGGAGAAGGAGGCTTCCAATGCCTCTAAGTCCCTCGTGGCGGGTGTCATCAATAAGGTTAAGAAGGATGAGGCCGCTACCAAGCTCCAAGCCGCCTTCAGGGGTAAGAGGAATAGGAACAAGGTCAAGGCGATGAAAAAGGAGAAGGAGGCTTCCAATGCCTCTAAGTCCCTCGTGGCGGGTGCCATCAATAAGGTTAAGAAGGATGAGGCCGCTACCAAGCTCCAAGCTGCCTTCAGGGGTAAGAAGAACAGGAACAAGGTCAAGGCGATGAAAAAGGAAAAAGAGGCTGCAACTAAGATTCAGGCCGCCTTCAGGGGTAAGAAGAACAGGAACAAGGTGGCGCGCATGAAGTTTGAGAAGAAGACGAACGTCGCGGATACATTCATTCCGGCTGGATTTGATCAAGACAAGGTGATCAATAATCCTCTCGCCCGAAACCCGAAACCCACTCCTACCCCTCCAATCAAGAAGTTCCAAAAAGCCGGGACAGCGATTCAGGGCGCGGTGAGGAGAGCGAAAGAAAAGAAGACAATGAACGCTGTCAAGGCTGCCGCGAAGATAGCGAGAGATCAGAAAAACCTGGAAAAGGCTACTCCCACACAGAGAAGGGTCTTGGCTCGAAAGCAAAGTGCCGAGATGGAAAGGAACAAGCGGGCGTCCGCTTCGGCCGCGGCTGGGCTCATCGGGAAAAAGGCACAGAAAAAACAAAACCGTACTGTAGCAAAACGTCGTGATATGTCCGTTGCGAAGGTGCGCAAGGCTAGGGTTCAAGAGAAGAAGGATTCTCGTAAGGAGACCAAGTCGGAGCCTCGTCGCTCAACGCGGATCGCTGAAGCTAAAATGCAAGCTGAAAAGAAAGCTAAAGCTGACCAGATGAAGAAAGAGAGAGAGTTGCGCAGAAAGCAGCAGACGAAAAAGACGCAAAAAAAGCGTCGCACCAAACCTAAGTAAGTTTGAATATAAAGAAAAGTATAATTAAAGATCATGAATATTGACGACGATTGCACCGTGATTACCGACATGCCTCTCAGCGACGAGGTTGTCGATTTCATCGAACAGAGTCTTCACAGGGATTTGAGCAGTGCGGATTTGGAGGAGTGGTGTGACGATAATTTGGATGACCTCGCCGGTATATATGAAAAGTATCGGGACACATACTTGTCATACGGACAGGCTGAGATGACGATGTTGTTTTTGCAGAGTGTGTATGACAGGGATGATGTATTAAATGTTGTGGGTCGTTTCGTAGATCATCAGATTTAATCCATCTCATCTATAATGGGACCATCTGGTTCATTTTGCTTCTGAGCTTTTGCTTGTTCCGCGTATAGAGGCACACACACGTCCATGAATTCTTTAGACTTGGCTTCAATCTCATCGACTTCAGCTGTTTTGTTGTTATCAATCCAAGTAATCATTTCTTCAACCTTCTCCTTAATTTTCGTCTTATCGTCTTCACTCAGAGTGCATTTCTCATCCTCGATGGTAGTTCGGGTATTATACACCGTACCCTCAAACTGGTTCATGACCCCAACCTTCTTCATATACGCCTCGTCTTCTTCCTTGTATTTCTCAGCATCTTTACACATACGTTCGATGTCATCCTTGGACAGCCTACCCTTGTCGTTAGTGATGACAATCTTTTCAGACTTTCCAGAGGCTTTGTCCTCGGCTGTCACGTTCAAGATACCGTCCGCGTCGAGGTCAAACTTGACGTTGATCTGGGGAACTCCTCTCGGTGCCGGTGGAATTCCATTGAGGTCGAACTTTCCGAGAAGATTGTTATCTTGAGCCTTGGCCCTCTCTCCCTCATACACCTGAATCGTCACAGTGGTCTGGTTGTCAGAGTATGTGGAGAACACCTGCTCTTTCTTGGTTGGAATGGTGGTATTGCGATTTACAATCTTTGTCATCACACCACCAGCTGTCTCCAGTCCCAGTGAGACGGGGGCTACGTCCAGGAGCAGGAGATCCTGAACATTACCTTCCTCAACCCCGGAAAGAATGGCTGCTTGCACCGCAGCGCCGTAGGCAACGGCTTCGTCGGGGTTGATCGTCTTGTTCAGTTCCTTACCATTGAAAAACTGGGAAAGCATCTGTTGAATTTTAGGGATGCGCGTGGAACCACCGACGAGAACAACTTCATCGATGGTTGACTTATCCATCTTGGCATCCTTGATGACCTTCTCCACCGGTTCCATACACTTCCTGAACAAATCTGTGTTCAACTCTTCGAATCGGGCTCGGGTGATGGAGGTGTAAAAGTCGATACCCTCATAGAGTGAATCAATCTCCACAGATGTCTGCGCGGTGGAGGAGAGGGTGCGCTTCGCCTTTTCGGAGGCAGTTCGCAGTCGTCTCAGGGCACGAGGATTGTCACTGGGATCCTTCTTATTCTTACGCTTGAATTCTTCGATGAAATGTCGGACGAGTCGAGAGTCAAAGTCTTCACCACCAAGGTGTGTATCACCAGCGGTTGCCTTGACTTCAAAAATACCATCTTCGATGGTGAGTAGGGACACATCGAAAGTGCCACCACCCAAATCAAAAATGAGAACATTCATCTCTTTCGATTTATCTTTGTCGAGACCATAAGCGATAGCGGCTGCAGTTGGTTCGTTAATGATTCGAAGACAGTTGAGGCCAGCGATAGAAGCCGCATCCTTGGTGGCCTGTCTTTGGGAATCATTGAAATACGCGGGAACTGTAACTACCGCGTCCGTAACGGGTTTGCCTAGGAATGTTTCGGCAGTCTCTTTCATCTTAGTGAGAACCATGGAAGAAATCTCTTCAGGCTCGAAACGTTTCGTGTCACCCTTGAACTCTACTTCGACCACCGCCTTGTCAGACTTTCCAGACACAACTTTGTATGATAAATCCTTGATATCTTCCTGCACCTTCTGATCTGAAAATTTGCGACCAATCAATCGCTTCGCATCAAATACAGTGTTTTTAGGGTTCATCGCCGTCTGATTCTTCGCGGCGTCGCCAATCAGTCGTTCACTATCAGTGAACGCCACATAAGAGGGAGTCGTTCGATTTCCTTGGTCATTGGGCACAATTTCTACACGATCATTCTGCCAAACACCAACACAAGAATACGTAGTTCCAAGATCAATACCAATAGCTGAAGACATTATAGGTTATGTTCAATTTATTTCTCTAAATAATTTAAAGAGGTGAACTCTCTTTAACCTAGATGGACGAATGTCAGGTGTGTTGTGAGGAATTCAATAAATTAAAACACAAGCGTGTGGTCTGTATTCACTGTGACTACAACGTGTGTAAGAGTTGTTGTCAGACCTATCTACTGTCGACTGAAAAGGATCCTCATTGTATGAAGTGTAAGACAATGTGGAACCGGGAATTCGTAGACTCGTTTTGCACACGATACTTCAGAAACACTGAATACAGAAAGCATCGGGAAGAAGTTCTCTTCGAACGGGAGCAGTTGCTGATGCCCGAGACACAACCGGAGGTGGAGCGCATTCTGAGCATGAGAAAATTGAATGAAATATTGAGAGCTCAGAAACAAAGACTGTTGGAGTTACACACAATCCACATGAGGACAGAACAAGACATCATCAACTTGAGAAATCACCCAGAGATACTGACCTTATACAGGAATATGGAGAACATTTATAGACATTTAGAACATTTGAGACAGGGTGTTCAGTCTACAATGGTCGAGCCGAGACGTTTTATTCACAAATGCCCGACAGAAAACTGTAAAGGTTTCCTGAGTGAGAATTGGTACTGTGGTCTCTGTTTCAACTATTTTTGTGAAAAGTGTAACGGTGTGAAATTGAAAGATCATGAGTGTAATCCCGATACTGTGAAAACCATGCAACTCATCAAGAGAGATAGTAAACCCTGTCCAAAGTGTGGAATATTGATTCACAGAACCGATGGTTGTGCGCAAATGTGGTGCACGTCATGCCACTGTACATTCAACTGGAGGACCGGTGAAATCGAGACGGGTAGAATACACAACCCACACTTCATCCAGTTTAAGCGTAAATCAAACACCTCGAGGGAACATGGCGACATACCATGTGGTGGAATACCATCGTTTAGGGAACTGAGGGAAAATATGGCTTCCCAGAAAATTCTACAATACGCGATAGTTGTCTACGAGACAGAAAGACTCAACTTTTACCTCGACACAAGACCTCCCGATAATCTTAATTTTAGAATCGGGTACATGCTCAACGATATGTCTAAAGAAGATTTCAAAAACATCCTTCAGAGACAAGAAAAGTTTGTGGACAAAGTCAGGGACATGGCGAACATATACGAAATGATCATTCACACTGGCGGAGACATACTCAGACAATACATCATTGATCCAGAAAATCACGATCATTACGTGTCTATATTACAGGGTATAGTGGATTACAGTAATGAAGTATTTTTGAATATCAGAAAAAGATACAACTGTAATTTGCCGAAAAATATTAATATATAGATACAATAGGATGATACTGATACTCTTTTTGATAGTATTGGTATTGTATTTATTACCCGTATACAAAAGTCCAACCGTTTTGAGGGATTTCATCTCACCCGAAGAACGAAAACACATCATAAAAGAAGCCAAGGAGAAACTATCAGACTCCCTGGTTGACACTGACGGTAGGGTCGATAAAGAAATTCGTCAGAGTCAGACGGCATGGCTTCAAAATACTGATCCAGTGGTGAGGGCTGTCATGGAGAGGTGTGTTGGATATGTAAATAAAACAATCGATCACTGCGAACAATTACAGGTTCTTCATTATGGTGAGGGTGGTCATTATAGACCACACCAAGATGCCTTTATAGGTGAAAAAAATGGTCGTCTCTACACTTTTATACTGGCGCTCACAGATGACTACGACGGGGGTGAAACTGAGTTTCCAAACATCAACAAGTCTTTCAAGTTAAAGGCTGGCGACGCTCTATTTTTTAACACATTAGATAATTATGGGTTAGATACATCCAAGGCTTTACACGGTGGGAGACCTGTAAAGTCTGGTGAAAAATGGATTTGTAATTTATGGATTAGAAAGGATCATTACAGCTGATCCCTGACCTTCTCACGGTTGGCCATGTGCAAATCTTGGACGAGAGCCTTATTCTCCGCGCCGTAAGGGACCGCGTAACCATTGTCACACATCCACTTATTCACGTTGGTCCAGATTCCATCCTCACAAACCCACACCTCGGCGAGAACACGGCCAAACTTTCCTCTAGAATCCGCCTCAGGGCATCTGAGTTCGATCTCGATATCATCCTTCTCAGACGCAACGGCCTTCAAACACCACTCCTTCAGCTTCTTCTTCGAGAGGAGACCAAACTTTTTCTCCTCCTTGTCAGAAGTGCGAGACTCGGGGGTATCGATACCAAGAAGGCGAACACGCTGCTTCGTGCAGACATCAAATCCTAGGTCAATGTTGACATCGATGGTGTCGCCATCGACAACCTTCTCGAGGGAGGATACGCGGTATTTATACTTGCACTCTTCAACGTTGTAGGACATATATGTTATGTATCTGCTAAATCTTTAATCATCTTGTTGAGGACGGAATTGATTTCGGATTTTGTCAGACTTCTAGGACCAACTGTGTTACTTGGGAACGTGTGGGCATTGATTTTATCTCTGAGCGTTTCAATCCCCCCAGTGTCTATCTTCAGAAAGTGGTGAGATTGTGCACTGAACCCCCGTCCCTCATTCAAGTAGCATCTTCCCGCGTAAACACCTACTCTCCTAAACGCCAAATCGTAGGGGTCACCTGGTTTGACGTAACTGAAACCGATAGGGGTTACCTTCTCTACCACAGATCTCTTGTGTTCCCTCTTTTCCCAAATCTGGAATACACACGGCACATCATACACACTTCCATTCACTTCGAAGGCATTTTTTTCAATGTCACGGGTGTGTGTGAGATGAAAATGTTCCTCGAAGGCGTTATTCATACTAGGTTTTGTGAATGATTTGGGTAGGATGAAAGCTATGACGTTCGCGAAGGTGCAACTCTTTTTGATGAACGCCTTGGCTAGTGAGGACTGCTTACCGAAGGGTGGATTACCAAAGACGATGACATCCCCAGACACTGTGGGTTCCCATTCAAAAAAGTTCATCTCTTTGACAGTGTTTGATTTTGGATCGATGTCCATCGCGATGCGTGTAAAGTGAGAATCTAGAGCGTCGACGAAAGCGCCCGAACCAGCTGAAGGTTCGACCCATGTATACGAAGAGGTGTTAGGCACGTGTGTGATGATAAAATCGACACAACTTTTTGCAACTTCTTTATTTGTATAAAATTGATCTTTATCATTGGTTCTAAATTTACCAGTGTCCTGGTCACCCATACTCACATATGATTTCTTGTCTTTAATCTTCGAGGACCACTCTGAATTTTAGGTGTTATGTAGCCGTCATAGAACTTGTTACCATCTCCGAGATATACACATCTACTTGGAAACTTTGTGAGCATGTCGTTAATCTTGAATGAACATTGCAGTCTACGCTGAGACTTGCTGTCGACTTTTGGATTGAGTTGTATCAGCCCCGACTTGTTTTGTAGTTCCTTTTTTGTGTCGTTGTATATTCTGAATCTTTCAGCCTTGCTTACTGGACCTGGAGGAATACCTTTGATGATGTTTTCCAGTGCCGAGAGGTCTTCATGGGTGATGTCACCGAAAAAGTCTTCCTTCATCCCCGTGAGGTCCAGTTGATATATGTTTTGAACAACCTTCCAACCATCGCGTTGAAGATATCGTATGACGGTCAAGTGCGTTTGATCTTCGTTCAGATGGTCGTATGTGTTGATGGCACTGCCCATACAGACTAAATTAGACTTGGTCGATTTGCAGTGATTGTCCACACCGTGTCTCCTGTTAAAATGGGACGGAAGATCAGTGTGAGATGTATAAGAGATCGAGTTCATTTCATCAATTGACGCACCCAAGATTGAACCGATTTCTCTTTCCCACATGAGTCCATGAACCTGTGTCTCGTTCCCATCATAGGAACTATTTTCAAGCGACAACCTTTCAAATCTCTTAGTCAAATCTCGAATACCTGACATTTTTGTCTTCTTCACTGGTGGAAAACGTATACATCTGACAAGACTTGGTGCGCTTAGACACTTAGAAAACATATAATATCATAGTACATTATAATGAGATGTTTCGCGTATTCTTCGAATGACTCCTACAAACATAAATTGATAAAGACCAGTCAAAATGTACTAAAAGATGTGTATGATAAAAAGGCGGTTGAGCAACATCCAAAACGGGCCGAAAATTTGAGACTTCGTCTACGCTTCAAAGAAGCGATACAAGAAGCACAAGAGATTTGTGAAGAGGAGGGAAAGAAATCTAAGGAGTGCCACCTCGCGTGGTATGAAGTGGATGAGTTGGACGACGCCATGTCTAGATACTATCCAAATCGAGACTAACTATCGGGGGTGGATCATCATACCCGTAATAACGTATCGTTATTCCAAACATCTTGTTGAGCACAGCGTTTAGTTCGAGATTTATAATATTCTTCCACGTGTTCATGTTTGTTTCAAAATACTCCAGACCCTCTTCACTGAAACACATGTCTCGAAGGTCTTTTCTGGTTCTGAAATCATGCATGAGTATATTGACGACACGTGGAAATGGAAGGCATCCTCTCTCAGCGGCGGATATCAAGTCTATGACGTAATATCCGTGGGTATCACAAATGAAATTCACCTGCATTGCGGGATATCCCTTGATGTATGCTTCAAAGTCACGCTGACTTGGAAGTGTGACAAAAATTGTGGTGTTCTCGTCGTCAATAGGGTTTGGTCTCGTCACACAGGGATGGGTGTGGTAGCTCACGAGTGATGGCCACACGTTGAGAACAGTATCGAGATCGACACTGCTCCGGTCCCGCGAGGTGACACATGTTGGTTTACCAAACAGAAGAGGTTCACCTGTCGTCATTCTGAAAGTTTTGACATTTCCGGCGTATTCCCATTTTGATTTACATGATAGGGTGCTGACCTCTTTCAGATCCTTTATGACTTTACGTGGAATCTGAACCTGTTTCCTGAGAAACATTTGAGGACAAAATACTGTGCTCATCTAAAAGTAGTTTGAAAAAATTATTGGCGGTTCCAATTCATGATAACATCTCTCTTGAGAAGGGTAATGGTGCCGAGCTCCGGCCATAAGTAGTATCTGACTGAGATGCCAAACTGTTTGCGCATAATCGGGTCGATGTATTCGTTTATGAATTTTAACCAGCTGTCCCTAGTCACACGCGTGTATCCCACAACTCCCCACTGACCCTGTAAGGATCTGAACCGTTCACCTGTGGTCAGATTGTTGAACAACGCGACGACAGCATTCGCATCTGGTATTTGCATGTTCGTCTCGATGAGATCTATGACATAATACCCCTGTTTTTCAAGAATGAGATTTGCCTGAATCGTTGGATACGCCTTAATGTATGCTCTAAAATCTTTATCACTGGGCACGGTGAAAAGGGGTGCGTTACTTTCAGGGACGGGGTGTGTGTGATATACAATGTATTGAGTGAAATCTTCTTGGGATGGAGTCACCGATGCAAAATTTCCATTTGTTCGAGCCGAGGGTTGGTTAAACTTGACATAGTTCCGTGTGTTGTATACAGTAAACGGTATACTACCAACATATTCTACATGTTCAGCAAAGGTCTTCTGAAAAACATCCTTCAACTGATCGACGACTTTTCGACTGAGTCGCACAGACAAGAATCTGTTATTTCTGTTCAGTTTCATGATGGTGCCTACATTGAACTTGTTTTTGGGAATGTTCATTTGCTTAGACCTCACTTTCTTAGTCAGATTTCGCAGAGCCTCTATAATGTCGATCTTTCTCTTTCTACGCAATTTGATTAGACGATCAAGTGCCCGCCTCGTGTCAGTGTCTCCTCTCTGACGGTCAATCGTCCTCCTGACAGGAAGTTTCTTGATTGTCATCTTGTCATATATAGAGAAATTATTACATCTTAAATCAAATGACTGATGTAGAACAGATGGTCAGGGATGTATACGCGGAACTTGGTCCGGGATACAGTGAGAGGGTATACCACAACGCGATGGAAGTTCTTCTACGAGAAATGAAAGTTCCGTATGAAACGGAAAGACATATTCTTGTTCACTTCAGGAATCATATTGTGGGTCAACTGAGGGCGGATATCATAGTAGATGGACATGAGATACTGGAGTTTAAAGCTGTCAAAACCATCAATGAAGGGGCGGAGTTACAGGCTCGAAACTATCTTCATCTGACTGGTCTGAGGACTGCGTATGTTGTAAACTTTCCTCCTCATCCTGATCGTGAAGTGGAGATCCGAAAGATCTCAGTAAGACCATTAGAGGGAGAACTCTCGAAAGCGTTTGATAAAATTCGTTCGCATCATCGTAGTGTTTCTGTGGATCTAACACAGCTCCTTCCAGGAGCTCCTGAGCTTGAGTTAGATGAAATTTAGCCTGTTCCATACAGTATTGAACCGCCGGATCTGCATAATTTAGGTTGTTCATCTGGGGAATAACATAATGATCTAAATTATACAGGGTTATGAGAGCCTTTTCCTCTTCTTCAGTCATTTGTCTGAAGATTCTAAAAGAATGGAACAACTTAAGTTTCGTAAAATCACACGGTCGGTATAAATTCCCAACGTAGATCCGCACATATTTTTTTCCATATCACATCTTGATGATAGAGTTTCTCTTTGGACTTTAGAAGTGGAAAGTATTGCAGGTATTCATCTTCACCCAAGAGTTCACAAAACTTATACAAGACATACGAGTAACTGAGGAAGTTCTTCCTCTCCGCCGGGCAGTTTTTGTCGAACGGTTTTTGGATATCCTTGAACATGATGCGCAAAAGTTCTTCGAGTTCTTGGGGCATGTTGGGAGGTTTGATACCATTCAGTATGTTGGTGATGTAGGGGACGTGCTCGTAATACTTATTGAGACGAAGCTTCTTCAACAATCCTCTAATTTTGGCATGGGTGATCTCCTCCAGGTTTTTGATTTTTATTTTTTTGAGTTCGGATCTCAGTTGTTCTATGACTTCGTCGGGGATGGTCGTCATCTCTTGTGCTTGGAACTGTGACAGCCACTCGTTGAAGTGATTTTCACGTTTATACGAATAGTTGACTATCTTTTCCGAGGTCTCTTGTTCTTCCCTATATGTCAGTTCTTCACTGATCAGGGTCGTCACTACGATACCACAATTTTCACAGACTAGGTCACTCGTTTCGGGGAAGTGTGTCAGGTTGCTCTCCTTACACTTTGGACACTCATCCATTAAACGTTCACTGGGTTTTGTTATATTTTGTTTTTCAACTTCAATCAAATAGTCTGTGAAAATGTCTTTTCTTTTTAAACCCACAGTTTCTTTTACATTAAATATATTGTCGGTGTTTGATTTTTCACTCGTCTCGTCAGTGTATTGATTCATGTACGGCATACACTTTATGATATAGTCTGACATTTCGGCTTCGTATCGTCTCCTATTTTGTGGATCTTTCTCTATCAGGTCTTTCCATTCTTTTATTCGATTGTTGTATCTACTTAAAAAATTACCTTCCATTCTTTATATAGAAATGCTGCTTAATTTTTTAAGTAATGTTATTTACATCTTCAAGAAATTGACCACACCGAAAGACTATCAAATCTTCAAGGAGGAACTGGAATACAGCGTCGACTATGACATGAAGTATCTCGTTGAAGATCCATTTTGGTTGAAGGAGTGTAAGGATTGGGATGGTATTTTGGAAAACTTCTACATCGACGTCACTGGGTCGAACTTCAGACATACTTCCATTCCCCAGAACGTGAAAGACATTGTGTTGAGAATCAAATACTTCTACAACGGTCATCTCTATTCCGTGATCACGAATGATATTAATTTTCTACCTGGTGAAAATGAAGATGAATCCATGCATTTCAGTATCCCCCTGACTGGTGCTTGGGTGGTTGATCATGATGACAAACCCATCACAAACATCACCGACAAAGTCAAGAGATACGCAGGTCCAAGGGGTGATTTTCACAAGGAGAAAGTTCCGCTTAAGGACTTTTTATACTACGATCACGAGCACTTGAAGAGCAAGTTCCCCAAGATCATGTTAGTGAACGGTTTAGGTATGAAAAAAACCGTATCGACACTTGAAGGTTTCACTACTGATCTTCGGATACCTTAGTGGCAAGATAGAACTTGAGCTCTCCAAGGTTCGCGACGTTGTATTTGAGAATGAGGAAACGATTACCAGTTTCCTGAATGATCTGCACAGAAGCACACATACTCGTGGCTTTCGTGAAAATGTTGAGGTATTTGAGGCTATACAGACCTGAGATGGTCGGGCTTTCCTCCACACACTCGATCGACGTTTCTTGGTTCGCGAAATCACCTTCGCAGTTGAATTTGATTTCCTTACCAGTTCGGATGATTTCGATATAGTTTCCGATATTGGACATGTCTCGGCACAACCTCTGAAAGTCGATAGAGGGTAGGGTCGTCACAGTCGTCATCTCAACATCCGGAACCTCGATGCGACTCTCGTTGATATCCAACAGTTTCAGTTGGAACTTGGTGTTTGTCTTTTTGGTATCACTGGAAATTGTGATGTTCATATATTCCTTGCAGTTGATTTCAATCTGAAGAACATCATTGTTCGTGATTGTCTTGAGCAACTTGAATGTGTTGGAAATGTTAATGCCAGCGATGACCTCCTCCTGGTCACATGAGTATTCTTCAAAATTATCAGCGGAGAGGAAGATGTCTACGAGAGATGTCCGAGCTGTGTCTAGTGTAACAATGAACATACCCTCCTTTCTGAAGTAGATGTTGACATCGTTTAGGATGTCTTTCAGTACTTCAAAAGTGGATTTGAAAGCAGCCGCTTGAATTGTAACTAACTTCATGATTACTGTTTAAACGCTTTACATCTTTAACTCTGTATATGGCTGCCCCTTGGAAACATCTTTGCTTATCTTTTCTTCCAACTCCTTCGTCATAGGTGGCTGTAAAGACTTTCCATAGTCGTCCAGTGAAAACATGTGAGCGTTGTCACCCTTTCCATCTAGAGAAGACATGCTGCACCCCATACCACCGATCGCGCTGTGGGATATCTCTTTCGCTGGGAGAAGGGAGTCCAACCAGTTTTTGATTTCGTTACCGACGAGGATTTTACCATTCTGTGTCAACATCGTGGGCACTCGGGTGATTTTATTCTTATAACTGGATGGTATACCCTGTGTATTTATGTTGTGGTAATGCACGAGTTGCTTGAGCTGATGATGCTGATTGATGTATTCAATGACTTCCATGGAAAATTTACATCTGGGACTGTAAATTAAAAGTGACATCTACTATTTCACAAGTTAAAATTCAAAAAAAAATTAACGCATACTTATAATATGAACTACCTCCTCGCCTTCATACTATTGGTCGTCGTGTTCATTCTGACCAACGAGAACGAACATTACGACTTGTTTGGATTCTCAGGATACACAGTTCCGAGGGAAACTCAGTTGATGGATCCCTTTCCTAATCTCACCGGATACGAGCAGGTGAAGAACGACGCGAACGCTGACCTGATGGAGAGCATTGTTCTCAAAACGAACAAAGAGATACACAAGAGGACTGGGATTTCAAATTACATCATAGAGACTACTTCGATGAAGAAGTTAGTCAAGGAGACAGCCACCATCTATGAGTGTCAGTTCATGACTGTGAAGAAGAATGGATTCTCATTTGGATTTTCCGTAGTTGTCTGGTTCATAGCGGAAGACAGAAAACCTCTGAAACTTTTAGCCATAAGATCACAACCTATAGGGTTCCAGAATCCTAATCAAACCCTGGGGTTCAACGAGAAGACAATGGGTAAGGATTTTATAGACTATAAACTTGTCAGGGAAAATCACATCCCTGACAAAAGTGATTTTGATTCGTCCATGTCTGTGTTCAGAGATCCGAACGCTGAACTGACCAGGGTGTATGTCGAGGAACCAGTGGGGGTGGATGTCCAAACCAAGCAGGTCAAGAATGAACTTCACGAATTGAGGGAGGACATCGAGGAGAATGTCAATGTGGCGAGGAAGAAGACGGACAACTTCCTACGCAACTTGGAAAATGATCCCGAACTCGTGAGGGGTCTCAAAAAAATTGAGAGAACAATCAAAAGTGGGTTTGAAACTGTAAAAAATAAATTGCAGTAAATAGTAATGTTAAGCATCAATGACGTGACGAAAATTGATGAAAAGAGGAAACGTATCAAGAAGGAGATATATACAAGAATCTATGAACAGTTTTCGTCTAAAATCAAACAGTCGGTCGAACTCGGCTGTAAACAGATATTCTTAACAGTGCCCAACTTTCTTGTTGGGTATCCAACGTTCGACAGGGGACAGGCTGCTCGATACGTGGCCAGGCAGTTTGTCCTCGGTGGTTTCACCGTGCAGATGATCAACGAGTGTGAGTTGTACATATCGTGGTACACCCCGAAGAAGAAAAAAGAGCGCACCGAAAAGGCTAGTGAAGATGATTTCCCCAATCTAATGAACCTCAAGAAGATGGCGAATAAATACAGGGGAAGTGCGTAGTAATTTCTGATTTTAAAAAACCCCTTAATCATAAATGGACAATTTAAACGTTCTCGTCGAAGCGAAGAAGGAATACCTCGGGCAGATGTGTTTAATTATGTGTCCAGCTATGATTGAAGTTTTTCAGGAAATGTACAATGAATCTGTGAAGACATCTAAGGGCAAACAGGTTTTGATCATGTTTCAGAAACTCCTGAAAGAGGTGCCTAACTGGTCGAACGCCATGTCCAAGAGGCATAGTGACAACATCACCGGACGCTGTGCGTGGTTTAGTGATCTACTGGCTGCCGTCTTCGTGGCGTGCACGAAGATTCTCTCCGCGGTCCGTCTCAAGGCGGACAACAAGAAGATTGCCCTCAAACTCCCCACTGAGGAGGTTTTCATTCAAACCTGTTACAACAACGCCGCGCGTGATCTCTACAAAGACCCTTACATCTTCCATGAGGAACAGAGTGAGTATGTTCGTGACGATAATCTGACCACGCGCTTCTCGAACTGTATCGAGAACACTGTGAAGGAACTGATTCCTGTCCAACAAATTCTCCAAACCTACATGTCCCAAGAGACTCGAGACATTTCCCTCGATGGTGACGTTCAGGATAGCACTGACCCCGAAGTGTTGGATGAGGGTGACGATCCGAACGCGTTCCCAGAGGGAGAGGGAGAGGGGGAGGAAGTTCAGGGTGAGGCGTGTGAAGAGCCACAGGCTACAGAGGAGGCTGCACCAGAACCCCAACTCACCGGTCTCGAGAATGAATTCAAAACCGTCCCGGGTGTGCAGGCTCCACCCCTCGAGGACCCCGAACCTGAAGAATATCAAGATACCCCACCTCAAGGTGAACAGGGTGAGTTCCAACCCAGGCCTCCCGAAGATGATGGAGTCCTCTTCGGTGACGCACCAGAGCGCAGGATAAAAAATCCCCGTTATAATTAAATGGAAGACCTGTCCAATTATTTAAGAGATCCCGTGAGCGCCGCTTTAATCGCGGCTGGTATCACGGCTGGTTACATTCATCTCAAGGCGTACCTCAACAACGAGGGTAAACTCGAGCTCAACAAATACACCAAGCCCGCGACCCTAAACGCGATTCTCGTATTCTTTATTGTCTCTGGTGGTATTGGTAAACGTGAGGCTATTTCAACCGAGCCTTTCTAAACTTAAAGATTAGATTTGTAAAACAAGTAAATGGCGTCTGTCTCTGCTTTCAATGATATGATGGGTCAATTTCTTGTGGAATTGCACAAGACTTTTCCAGATGAAAAGGGCATCAAGAAAATGCTCACATCTTTTGATGTGTTGAAATCCACCAACCCCCGCCTCGTCGTCGACGGTTTCATGCAGGGTGTCACCCCCTACGCTGATCAGATTTCAGCGAAGGATGACAAGTTTCTCCTCGAGGAGTGTTCTAAGATTGATTTTCTCAAGGATCTCGACCTTTCCTCCTATTGGGAGCGTATGTCTGCCAACACCAAGGAGGCGACGTGGCAGTATCTCCAGACTCTATACATGCTGGGCACTACGATCATGGCTCTCCCCCCAGACAAGATGGCTCAGATTGAGGCACTCGCGCAGGGTGTCGCGTCTCAGCTACAGGAAGAGGGTGGTGAGTTGAATGAGGACGCTCTTATGAAGATGATGGGTAGCATGCTCGGTGGTCTCGGTCCAAAAAAATAAACCTGGGCTTATACTAAATGAAGAAGGTTTGGTTCGACGATCCTCGCCAACTCGTTGATGATAAAAACTTTTTACAATTTTGGCCTAATTCTAAACAGACCCCAGAAGACCGAATCAACTCCGCTTCGAGGTTTATCATTTACGCTTCTGCCCTGCTATATTTAATCAGGCGCGATCCCCGTGTCTTTATCTTAGGCACAACTATTTTGGGTGTTATTTACGTTCTTTATAAGTCTAAGATGGTCAAGGAGAGCTACGGTGAGGCGCCCAGCTCTCCTGAGGCGACGTGCCAGAAACCCACCATGGATAACCCTATGGGTAACGTGTTGATGACGGATTACTCGCAGGCTCCCAACAGGCTCGAGGCGTGCTATTACCCCACCGTCAGGCCTCATGTCAAGAGGTATACGAGTGACCGGATCCCTTACGACAGTGGACGGTCCAGGACTGCCATGCCCAAGTATCTGAGAAACGCCATGGAGAGGCAGTTTGTGACGATGCCAGTTTCCAAAATCCCAGGAGGGCAAACAGAGTTCGCGGAGTGGTTATATGGACCCAAGAATGGTCCGATGTGCAAGAGTGATTCCAAGTTTTGCAACCCGAACGCCAGGGGTGTCCAACTCGATGCGTATTCTGGACTCGGGATGGATGGTGACAGAAGAGCCTAGAGGAAAATATCTCACGTTATAGTAAATGGCGTATCAGCTTCAACCTGGCCTTTCTATCGTTCAGAATAGCGGTGCTTTACCCTCCACAAAAGCTACCGATGAGGTTTTTGTTTATCCTCAGCCTGCCGGCCCAGTGAACTGTGGTGGGTGCAGGCCCAACACCATGCTTTACGGCACCGCCCCTTACAAGGCTGGTAAGGGCTCTCCCGCCCAGCACATAGATGTCAGTGATAGACTTCGTCCCCAGAGCACGACTCGCTTCAACAAGCACATAGTCAAGACGTATGAGAATGGATACTTCCCCCTTAACAATGTAGAGTGTAAGTTGCCGATTAGAACAATGCAGTATGAACCAGCCAGCACCAGAGCTGACCTTCAGAATGGTTTATTCCAGCAAAGATATCTTAATAAAAATGTTAACACAAAGTAAGAATGGCTGATCCCATTTCGCTTATGGCTGTAGCGGGTCTTGTATACGCTGGTCGTAACTTGAGCACGAAATCTCAACCACCAAAAGTTACTACCGAACCATTATTTGTAAGTAAACCGGCTGTCGTGGAGGAAGACAATTTTGAGCCACCTGTGGAAGTCTCTCACAAACGGGAAATGGCCAATTTCGGTGACATCGTCAACCAGTCTCGCACCAGCGGACAGGAAATGGCTGACATGCGAAACCGGATGTATGATCATGGACGGATGAACAATCTCTCTCCCATCGAGAAGGAGTTGGTCGGTCCTGGTCTCGGCGTTGGTCCAAACGTTCCCGCGACTGGTGGATTCCAGCAGATGTTACGCGTGAACCCCATCAATGTTGGTGAGTATAAGCTGACGACGCTTCCAGGCCGCACAGGTCCAGCCGCTGATATTACGGGTGGTAGAGGTGCGGTCGTTGGTCAGCTGACTCACAATAAGCCGGCGACCACCGCACACATGCCTACTCGTCTACCCTCGATGCCTGGAAGGGCTCAGGGTATGACCGGTGTTGTCCCACGTAACGAGCATGAGAGGACCAAGAAGACGACGAACCGCTCTGAGACTGGGTATCGCGGCGATAACTTGGGATTCAACGGTGCGAAGCGTGTCATCTCCGCCACCACCGCCGCCCAAGATCCCACCCGCTTCAAGAGTGATAACAACGGTGGCCAGTTTATGTATAACAACCAGCCCGCTCCCGGCATCTCCAACTTCAAGGGTGGATACACCAACACCGCCGCTGCTCAGATGAACGCGAAGAACAACGAGCAGCTCATGAAATATGGTTTCCGTCCCGAAGATAAGCGTGGTATGCCCAACCGCATGGGTAACCCCGGTCGCATGAACGTTCGCGAGAGTGCCCTCAAGCAAGGTGGCACGGTTACAGCCGTCCGTAGTGATACCAGCCGCATAGACGGACGTTTCAACGCCGCCAACGGTGGTTGGACCCAAAATTACCAACAGAAGCCCTACCACCAGTTTAATGCCTACAAGGGTCAGAGTAACCCTCACACGAGGAGCCTCGATATCGCGAAGAGGCAGCTTCAGAACAACCCCCTCGCGCATCAGTTTTACCAGTAAAGTATTTACACGTAAACAAAAACACTCATTAAAATATTGTGCCTATATTTTAATGAAGGTTCATCAGTTGACTATAGACAGTGGTCAGAGGGACGCCTCTTTGTATGCTAACCCGAATGACTATGTCATCAACCTGGAAACTCCTATATACGACGTGTCACAGATTAAATTGGTGAGTGCACGAATCCCTACACCACAATTACCCGTATGTGCTACGAATAATACCATTCCGTTTAGAGCGACGAAACAAGATTCGACGGTAGAAGATTTTACCGTTAACATTCAAGACGAGCCGAACCACCCGTTAGTCACTGGACAGCAGATTGCAGCGGCTTTCAGTAGTATAGGTTCTGGCTACAATTTTCAGTTTTCATACGACGCCGATAGGAATAAGTTGTTGATAGGCCAACCCACGGACCCGGATGGGAATCATCTTCAGCAGCTCACATTCTTCTTTAAAACCGGACAAGACGGGTACGACGATTCGAGTTCGGAGCACACCACAATGCACCAGGTTTTGGGTTTTCTTCCCCTGGACGTGGACATAGTCGGCGGCGCCGCCACTGATTTTAGTACGATGAACTTGAATGGACCGAACTCTCTGGTGCTGCGTATATCGTCTGGACCTGAAAGGATGAGCCAAACTCTACCGTCCTCGGGACAAACACCCTATTATACGGGTCACATTCTCCTGGATGGAACTGACTTTGTGAACGTGAATGGTAAAGACGATAAGTTGACCCACGAGTTTCATACTGGATCCCTCAAATCAATCAGTGATTTACGAATTGAATTCTTCTACATGAGTCACGGTCGCCTGATACGATACGATTTTAGGCAGCAGGATCATGTCCTGAAATTTGAAATCGCCTGTTCCACAGACAAGTTGGAAAACCTGACTCCGATGAAAGAGGAACCGGTGGAGGAGGAAGAGGAGAAGGAAAAGTTGCCAGACATAAGCATTCCTGAAGAGAAGAATCTTTATGTATGGAAAATTGAATACATCTATATTACCCTGATCATTTTCACAGGTTTACTGTTGATCATGTCTATGGGTAAGAAGCGAGCTTAGCGGGTAATCGCGTAGACGGGCTGAGCGGGCTTGGAAACACGGCCGTTAACAGTGGTCACGATGAGGAAGATCACAACCGAGAGGAGGGTGGTCAGGAGAGCGGTGAGGACATACTGGGAGCCACCGTTCTTGGGGACCTTGACAATCTGGGTGATCGACCAGCGGACGAAGTCCATCCAGGACATCGCGGCGGCGAAGGAGAAACCCGCGACGATGGAGTTGAGGGTCTGGGTCTGGAGCTCTTGGGAAACGAGGTTGACGGTCTCGATAGCAGCGGACATTGTTTTATACAATAAGTTGGGAAAAAAATTATTCGAAGGAAAGTTTCTCTTTCTTCACAATCTTCTTGAACTTCTTACCTTTGATTTTTTTTGAAAATATTTCTTCATCATCCGAATCATCTGTAGAGCTTCCTTCTGACTCGTACTTCTTGAATTGGTCTTCATCGTTGAACGACCACGGCTCAGGCTCCGAGATGCTCATTATTATTAATAGCATTTTTTAACATCTCTTCTGTCGGATTCCGGGGAACCCAAGTGTCCCACATGTCATACGCCTGGTTGATTTCGTTCAGAAGGGAGTCGTCTCCTGAATATCTGACAAATTCGGGACAGTCTTCGTGAGCAACCTCCTCTATCGAAGAGGCATCCGAGTCAGACTCATCATATATTTCGGGCATGGTGCTACCGATCACCTGACCAACCCTACGCATAGCGCAATACTTTGTGGCGTATTCGACATCCTCTGGGAGGACGACGTCTCTATCACATCCCTTGGCGTATTGTCCCGCCATGATCATACTCTGTTCCAAAATGGGAAGCAAGATGTCTACCATGGTGCTGATGTATTCATTTGCCATGTCATCTGTTGATCCATTAAATCCTGTTTGCATCAGCATTTACAGTCTGTGTAGATACTTTTATCTCGAATAAAACGTTTCTCAGGATGAGTAAAAAAACTGGTATTAAAACCCAGAATAATACTAGAATGAATCTCCAGTTGAGGAAATTCAAGCCTGAATCAATGTCAGATGACAGGGTCTGTGTTTTTATAGGCAAGCGTAACACTGGTAAGTCTACCCTGGTGAAGGATATCATGTTTCATAAGAAGCATCTTCCTGCTGGTATAGTTCTTTCTGGAACAGAGGAAGGTAATCATTTCTACTCAGAATTTATTCCCGACTTGTTCGTTTATGGGGACTATGACAGGGACGCCATAGAAAGGGTGATGAGTAGACAACGTAAACTTGTCGGTGCCGGTAAAAAGAACTGCGGTGCCTTCATGTTGTTGGACGATTGTATGTATGACTCGAAGTTCTTGAAGGACACGTGCATTCGCCAATGCTTCATGAATGGCAGGCACTGGAAGATCTTTTTCATGTTGACGATGCAGTACGTGATGGATCTGCCACCAGCGCTTCGAGCGAACGTCGACTATGTCTTCATCCTCCGTGAGAATATCATTCAAAACCGTGAAAAGTTGTATAAATCATTTTTTGGCATCTTTCCCTCCTTCGATATGTTCTGTAAAGTGATGGATGCCTGCACGGAAAACTATGAATGCCTCGTGCTCGATAACACAGTCAAGAGTAATAAAATTCAAGACTGTGTCTTTTGGTACAAAGCAACCCTCAGGAAGAATTTCAGGGTGGGGTCACCGGACCTATGGAGACTTCATAAGAAGATGTACAACCCAAAACACGGAGATCTAAAAGAGGATGATGCCAAAAAGGCGACTCGTAAGACGAATCTGAAAATAACAAAGACGAAATGATTGCGTGTTTTATAATTTTTCAAAAACATAAGGGTATAATAAATGGCCACTGAGAACGTTATTACCATGAACCTCGCTGATAATGGGGATGGTATGGTGCCTTTGAATAATAATCCCACAACTACTTTCAGGCAGAATGAAGCGTATATTCAACCTGAAAAAAATATAAGTGAACATAAAGAGACGATGGATTCTACTCCCATTAATGACATTATGATGGAGCCCCCGATGATGACCGAAGAGCCTAAGATGCAGGGTGCTATGCCCCATATGACAGCTCCTAATCCCCAGGGTGCTTACCAGGTTCAGGCTGAGAAGCCCGCCAGCAAGAACCCCTTCAACCTCACCGATGATCAGCTCACCGCTCTCGTGGCTGGTTTCTGCGCAGCCGTCTCCGTGAGCAAGCCCATTCAAGATAAACTCGCGACCTCTATCCCCAAATTCCTTAACGAACAAGGGGGTAGAAGTTTAGTAGGTCTCGCCTCCACTGGTGCCGTGGCGGCCGTCGTTTTCTTTTTAGTCAAAGATTACGTCGTTAAAAATTAGATATACTGTTAGTCCTGGTGCCAGTTTCCCAACCCATGTTACTGTATATGGACTTATCCATTCCAGCGAAATACGCGACTAAAGTTCCAAAGGCAAATGTCCCTGATAATAAGAGACCAAGTTTCAGTTTCTTATCATTAGACGCCCTGTTGTTCTTCATAGCCTCTCGCGTGTCAGGAGAAACTTGATTGATGAGATATACGAGGATAAATCCAATGAGGGTGGATACGAGGAAAAAACCGCGATCCACCGCAAGCTGAGGGATGTTCCCTATGGCGTATCTCAACACGTTAGGAGCGATCAGTGTCATCCAGAAAAGGTTAATCACGTAGCTCTTCGAAAACTGGGGGAGCACGAGCACGATGTATAAAGCGACCCAGTAGGCCACAGCTGTTGCCAGGACAGAGAGTGGTGTCTTCATTAAACTTAACTGAGATTATTTGTCCTGGACATGTTGACCACAGAATTCTTTCTTCTCGGTGACTCGCTCGTATATTCCTAAATTGACACAAATATCCCTGAGCTCCTCATAATTTTTCCAAAATTCTGGGGAATGAGAATACTCTTCGACTGTGCAATGCGCGAGTTCATGAACGAGCACGTGGAAAATCTCATTGGGCTCACCGTCTAGACACACGATTATCTCTCCCCCTTTGTTCGTATTCGTTCCAACACTGTCATTCATCCACAGTTTACCGGTGATCGGGATGTGGCGTTTGAGCATGTGAAACTTTTCGTTGTTCGTCTCTTTGAGATGCTCCCTGAGGGTTTTGTACTTTTCATTGACTATCCTCAAATTATCTGGTTGTTTCGTATTGTAAAAAATTACAATCACTGCGGTGAGTAACACAATCAGTGGTATGCTCATCTCTTATATACAAAGATAAATTTACTATACAACTCTGAAATAGGATTTCCAGTCAGACCTTCCCACATGATGAGCTTGAATCCCAGCTCTTCCATGTGTGTGATGAGCAAGTCTTTGTATGCCACAGGTTCTGCCTTGGGACCATCCGCGTAGTAAGGTGTGTCTGTCAGATTTACAAATAACTTCTCCCCAAAACCACCATTTCCATGATCTTTCAGTTTAAAAAAATTACCATCACTGTCCAAGTAAGGTGTTTTAAATATAATCTTTTCAGAATCGGGGATGATACCTATAACTTTTCCATCCGGTTTTATTCGCTTTTTGATTTCTCGTATAGAACTGAAGAAGAGTTCCCTCGACGCGAAGATGTAATGAAGTGAAAAGTTGAAACACACGATGTCATGTTTTCTGTTTGGACAGTCGTGGATGTCACCCTCGTAAAAATTCACCCTCATGTGCATGTTTTTGGCGCGAGACTTGGCCTCCACGAGAGCACTAGGTTCTGGATCACACATGTTGATGTTCGCCCCGCACCTGTGCCATTTTTGAAGATCTCCACCAAAACCACAACCGACGTCTAAGATACTGTTACCCTGCTTCGTGACAGACTGTATCAAAGATCTCTTGGCCTCGTTGTGATTTTTTCGGATCTCTTCCATGGTTTTGAATAGAATCATTCCTTTAAGAGTTTACTTAAGTATAAAGAACTTAAAGTTTTGAATAGACTATTGGATATAATGTCTCTCACACAAGATTACACCACCGTTCCCGGGCAGCTCTTCGCGTGCCTCTCCGTTGTCGGACCCGAGGCTCCTCAGAAGAATGACAAGTTTGGAATTAAGATTCGTGGCGCGTTTGCCAACCGTGACGAGGCTGCTCATCACGCCAAGCGCCTTCAGAAGGAGGATCCCACTTTTGACATCTACGTGGTAGACATGTATAAGTGGCTTCTCATTCCCCCCGATCCCGCGGCTATCGACGATGTCCACTACACGAACGAGAAGCTCGAGGAGATCATGACTGGATACAAGGAGAACCAGTCGCAAGCCGCACGACTCTTCCAGGAGCGTAAGGATGCCATGATGGCGGGTAAGAATCATTTCTCCCCCGGTGATGACAACTCTAAGTTCTACACCAAGCCTGATGAAGCCCCAGTTTCTCACCCAGCCGAGGTTCTCGAACGCCTCAAGAAGGAGAAGCCAGACACTCCCATGGAGGAACTCGTCAAGGAGGCTGATTCGATCGTAGCCACAGAGATGGAGGAGAGACGTAAAGCGCGTGAGGAGGAGAATTCCACGCAAGCCAAGCTCGAGGAGATCACAGAGGAGGGTGAACCTGAGGTCACCTCTTCCGCGTAAATAATATATACATATAATAAACAATGATGGAAATTATTCTGACCATTCTCTTGGTCGGAGCGTTCTTTATTTTGTTTTTTAAACCACAATACACTTTAAAAAACAAAAAGGAAGAGGAAGAAGAGGAGGAAGAGGAGGAAGAAAAAGAGGAGGAGGTCACTGAAGCATCTTCGACAGTTGGATTTGTTGAAGATACTGGGTTGGAGACTTTCGGTGCTGTTTTTGAGGAGGGTGACATGGGAACATTCGTGCCTTATTCGACAATACCAGATGATAACTGGTTAAGTGGTTCTCCACATCTCAAAGAGACTGTAGAGGCTTAGGTATATCTGAGTATCACCGGCTGCATAGTTTTCCCCATAAAGAAGCCTAGAAGAAATACAGCGAATGCGATGATCCAGGTAGACTTGTCTACGTTTTTAAACAAATCAAAAGATTCCTTCTCCTGTGGAGGAGGATATCCGTAGTTCATCTCCGGAGGTTGAAAATAATACTGCTGCTGCTCAGAGGGCATCTGTTGACTGTTTTTTTCATTCTCCTCTTGAACGAGGGGGTCGATGTCAGGATTGTATTCGATGGGATTACCAATATCACTTTCCATTACTACTATACTTTTCCTTTTTTTTAAGCGTCTTCTGACTCACTTTCCTCATCATCATCCACCACAAAATCCTTCAGGTTGCCGTTCTCGTCGGCGTCATCGTCGTAGTCCTCCTCACTCTCGTCGGAGTAACACTCTTCATCAGTGTCAATCTCCGATCCGATTTCGGTATCATAGTCATCGGTGCAATAATCATCGTCTAATACAGTCTCTGTAGGGACAAAAACAACAGGCTTCTTGATCGCTCTACCGGACCGCGTAAACATTTACCATATATAGCGGATTATTGTTTAAGTAGTTTAATAATATTAGGAGTCAGTTTATGTGTTCTGGACGTGCATTTCTTGCATATAGGGCACGATTGTTTAATTTCATTCTTTTTAATGGTGTATGTCATCAGTTTATCGTGACAGGATGATGTCGTTTCACAGAACCTCGAGGTTGTGGTGAGAGTCAAAACACCCTTCTGACGTTTGATGTCGATGATTTTCGTATCCTTGTCAACTTTCATCCACCGATTTAAAAATGTTTCGAGATCAGACTTGATGTTGGGTAGAGGTTTCTCCACAAACTTTGTAATCTCCTTGCACTTTTTGATTTCCTCCCTGTCTGGGTAAAGGATGGAAACGATGTCGCCATTGAGTTCGTGTCTTCGACCGCAAAAATCTTTACAAAATCCATCCTTACGCCCATCGAGGGTTGGACAGGTGCAGAAACACTTTTGCAAAATCTGCTTGCCACTTATCAGAAACCAAACGTGGTTCGAGTTGTGCTTCCGTTTGATGTTTTCACACCACCTAGAAGTGCTCGACACTAGGAACGTATTCTTCGATTTGTAAATCTTCGTGATGTATGCGTCTTCCTGACCATTCATATTCTTACGGATGAAAGTTTCCAGTCGGTTTCTGAGTGTGCTGTCATACACTTCATTTTTCATCTGTTCCACAGTGAATGCACCCTCCTTTCGCTTGGAGGGTGTGATGTCAATCGAGACTGTCACCTCCTCATTGGTTCGAACGGCGGACGCCTTCAAAATGGCCGCGTCAGGTTCCGGTGTGATTCGCACCAGAGAGGGGAGCGGCCACGTATACTTGAAAAGTGGGAGATACATGCCCTCGATGACCCCCTTGTTCATTTTGTGGGACCAGGGCATTCGAAATCCACTCCCCTTTGTTTTCCTCTCAGGATTTCCATACACGGAGGAATCGATGATAGTGTCCCACGCGGTCTCCCTGTCGTAACTGAACAAGTCTGAAATGATATATTCTCTCAA
>Ga0255774_10000274_pt1 | contig 48140 bp, 58 predicted proteins | sample 101ome_17_FD_179972 | JGI IMG/M metagenome (GOLD analysis project Ga0255774, IMG submission 179972) | Coastal salt marsh microbial communities from the Groves Creek Marsh, Skidaway Island, Georgia - 101407AT metaG (version 2) | ecosystem: Environmental > Aquatic > Marine > Intertidal zone >... | reverse complement strand
TTTGGTGCATACTTGCTCATCAAGTTCATGACTTGTGCATTGTTCAGCTTGATACCGTCCTTGTTCAGACTCACAAGTTTTCTTTTTAAAGCCACTCGGTTCTTGTTAATCTTGTCCACCAACTCTGGATTGTTCAAAACGCTGTTTTTGACAGTGGATGGAGCCGGAGCCGGTGCCGGGACCGGAGCCGGAGCGTTCGGGGCATTCGGTGGCTCCATGTTTTTCGCCCTTTGAAGAAGTTCATTCTTCTTCGCGTTGGTGGTCAGATTTGTGTATTCTTTAAGAAGTGAGTTTATATCCTGCCTCTTTAGGTAGCCGTACCTTTCGAGCTCAGCCTCGAAGTCTTGAAGTTTGGCCTTCTTCAACTCCTTCAATATCAAGTTCACATTCGTACCTTGGTTCACTTTGTTCAGTTGTTGCTTTATGGTATTCTGGTTAAAGCCCATATTCATGAGTTTTCGCTGTAAGGCATTCTTGGATTGCTTCCTACCGCGTCCGAGGTTGGAAGCTTTTTGTAAGACAGCGTTGAGTCCGACACCTGAATTCAACTGCTTGGACAAGTTCACCTTCTCCTCCGGAGTCAAAGACATGTTTTTGATTTGTGAATCGAACACCTCCCTCTTTGCACCTTTAAGGATGTTCTCGTAAGCCAATGCGGTCTTCATCTTGTTGAGTTGTCTCTTACGTGAGTTGGTGTTCATGTACTTGATGCTTTGCAGGGCATTACTCAACTTCTTGGTGTTTTGTGCTCTCTTTAAGACACCGTTCAGGTTGTTTGATGTGTTCTTGAGTCTATTCATAAAGTGTTTTTGCAAGTCGTTTCCAAGGTTGAGCTGCGCAATCTGTCTGGTGACATTCAATCTGCGCGAGTTGTTGGACACCGCAGGGGTCGGACTCGGTGTCGGGCCGACCTTGGGAGTCGGGAGTTTTTTGATCTCTGCATTGAACACATTGCGGATAGTGTTCAAGTTTTCACCCGGTCTCACTTTGTTGAGGCGAGTCTTCAGTTGAGATCGTGCGTTGTTTGATAATCTCGTCTCCTTATTGATCATATTCCGCAGTTGATCCTTTGTGACCTTGATCTGTGCGTTCCTCGTGACAGCCTTGGCGAGCAAGTTTTGTAAGGAAGCATTAGTGTTCGCAGACTTGACATTTCGATTAAAGCCATTGAGGTTCTTGGTCGTCAGGTGTTCAAGAGCTTTGATTTTTTCAGAGTACTTTGAACGAAGGGTGTTGAGGTTGTTCACCTTACCAATCTCCTTGATGATCGTTTGAACAGCAGGCGTGGCCGGAGTCGCAGGTGTCACAGTCGGGGCCGGGGCCGCAGGTGTCACAGTCGGGGCCGGGGCTGATGGAGTCGCCGGAGTCGTCGGTGTCTTCACCTTCGGGTAGACATTACCCCTCGGTCGTGCGTTGTTCTTTTGAAAGTTTCTATTGGCATTCGTGGCGACATTCGGACCACCGAACAATCTACTGAAAAATCCTCGGCGTTTCCTGGTCCCATAGTTGTAACTCGGTGTGTTATTCGTGTCTCTCAACAAGCCACCGATGAATGACCCTATCCCTCTTGCCGTGGATGGCGAAGATGTGACCGTCTTGTACACATTTCCGAGTGGTCGAGCATTACCCGCAGAGAAGTTGCGTTGTCTAGTGTTCACGCGGTTCACGTTCGTGTTCACGCGGTTCGTGTTCACACGGTTCGTGTTCACGCGGTTCGTGTTCACGCGGTTCACGTTCGTGTTCACGCGGTTCGTGTTCGCGCGGTTCGTGTTCACGCGGTTCGTGTTCACGCGGTTCGTGTTCACACGGTTCACGTTCGTGTTGCCATTGACCCTGTTCAGGTTCGTGGCCCCCTCGTTTGCGCTATTGTTCAAAAAGTTACTTTTGGTGTTGGCTCTCGACGCCCTAGGCTTGGACTTCTGACCGAGGATGATGGGTTCAGAAATGTCCATGGCTTTGAGTTTGGCCTTGATGGCGCTGCGCATTTCGGTTTGGGTGGCGTCCGATGCGACGCTGATCCCAACCTTTTTCGCCATCGATTTAAGCTTCCCAACCGTGGATCGACCAAAGAGTTCTTTGTACTCCCTCATGGAGAGTGGTGACTTCTTATCGAGCATGTACGTTCGATTGGCCGAGAGCACGAGGGGTGGAAGGGTGAGCTTCTTCCCGATGATTTCCTGCCTCACCTGACAGATCTGTTCCTTCGTGTACCCGTTGGAATTGAGTCCGGTGTCTTGGGTAACAATCTTTCGAAGGTTGTCCAGCTTCAGATCGGTGTCGCATGACACGTTCTTGTTCGGCTTCTTCCCCTTGACGGTGAGGTACGCGTAGATCTCTTGTGCTTTTGTGAGGAGTTTTCCGTCAATCTTTGTGAGGTCATCGGGGTTGACGTTGGTTTGAAGTTTAGCCAGGCGCACGGCCTGGTCCCACTTCGCGTGGGATCTTGTTTTTGTCATCCTTACTAAAGGATCACAAAAAAAGTTGATTACCGAACGCTGTCATACCCCATATTAAACAGTACGACCTTCTGTTCAAAGTCCATATGAAAATCAAACAAGTTCATCGACCCGAGATCTATGGTGTGGGTTTTGGATCCGGCGATGGTCTTGTCTTCCCTCATGTTGAAGGTCGAACGCACGATGGCTTCGATGAATTGTGTGTGATTTTTAATCTTCGGCATAAACCTCTTATCGCACGTCACTCGTATGTAGGTGATCTTGGACGGTGGTTTACCCATGAAGGGTGAGTCGGGAAGGATGACCGCGGTGGATCCGTCGCAGTACGTGTACCCCTCGTAGTCCTTCGTGGCGAAGATGAACGGAATGCTCAGGCTCATGACCACGGCATCACTCACGCGCATCTTCGGGTGGGTAAACTTGCTGAAGTGTACGGTGCTCGAAGTATTGAGGCAATACGCGGCGACGTACAGTGGTTTCTTTACTTCCTCAAACGTTGGGTCCGATCCCAACAACTCCACAAACTTTTCTCGGATGGGCTCGGTGTCCACGAACCCGTAGTTACTTAGGAACATCGGGATGGACACGCGGACGAACTGGCCTGTGTCTAGGTTGAGACACTTATCGATGATGTCGTCCACGGACAAACCGCACGCGAGCATCGTGCACAGTATGGCCCCGGCCGACGAGCCGGAGTACTCTTCCACCTCGTCGAGCTGTGATTCTAGTTTCTTGAGGGCACCCATGAAGGCGTAGATCCCCATGGCTGCTGGTCCGACGACCAAGTGTTTCATCTCTTGACGTCTCCTACTCAGTAGTAAGACGGGAAGTTCTTGCGCAACAACGCGAAGACGATCGCGAAGACAACGGCGTGCGTGACGCCAGCCGCGAGGCTCGTTTGGCCGGATCGGAACACTCCACCGTTCGAGGGCGGAAGAGTGAGGAGCATGCCCGGAGACAGGGCGATGAAGAGCACGGCCGGCACGATCAGATCGGTGCGGGTCAGGGACAGGCCCATTTGCTTGGCGATGAGCTTGTAGGCGATGACGAACACCAACGCGTGGAAGAGAACGGCGTTTCTGCTGGTGCGACCGTTCATGAACTTGACGTTGCGGAGCCCCGAGACGGTGAGAAGCACGCCCGGGGAAAGCGCCAGAAAAAGGGCGGCGGGGGTGGAGACCTTTGGGGACGAGATGTCGAGCATGGTGTTGAGTATGCAATAGGTGTACAAATTATTTTTCAGTCACCATGTCCAAAAACTCCGTGAACGTCCTGTGTTTCGTGATACCTCTGGTGTCGTGCTGCTGGACTTTGTCCCAGATGTATTTGATCTCCGACGCGTGCATGCTGTCCGGTTCCAAATCCCTGTCTTCCCGTTCCTCCTCGAAGCAGAACTGGATGAAATCACTGAATTGCGGGTGGTAGGTGTGATTGAGGAAGGCGTCGTACAGCAGTTGCTGGATGATGTCGAATAGGTGGTATAACTCGTCTGAGTGTAGATCCTGGAATGACTCTATATTCAGAAGAGATTCCTCGTACGGGTCGTCGTCGTCACTGGACGCGATGACTTCCGTGTTCGCTGAGGCTTCGTAAACGTATTGGCTCCACACCATGAAGATTGGCTTGTTTTATTCTTGCGTCTTTTCTTTTAGACCTGTGATCGAGAGGGACGTGCTCTCTTTGACTTCGAGACATCCGTCAATGCACTCGAACGCCTTGTCCACCTTGGACTCGTCGTTCTGAAAGTACTTCATAAGGCCATCCCTGGCCGTCTTCTTGTTGAACCCGGACTTTCTCTTGGACGTCTTCACGTGAATCTTCGATCCCTTCTTGAGATTGATGGTGTCGATGGACTGACGGACCATGCTCTGCTTCACCTGTTCCTTGAGGGCCTTCTCCGCGCTCTGGAGAACGCGCATATCTTCGCGAGCGGACTGGATTTGTTTGGCAAGCTCAACCAAACGCTGCACATTCGCGGAGAGTTCTTCTGATGCTGATGCTGACATTATAAAGTGAAATATACACGAAACCTTAAGACCTTTTCACTTACGCGAGGTTGCGCTGCATGAGGTCAGGGACGATGGTGGAGTTGTTCCACACGTAGTTTTCCTTCGGGTTCGGCGGGTCGGCGCGAATCTGTTGGTTGGCGTTTCTCAAGGCACCGCCGACGGTCTCCGGGAATCCGATTTGGTCTCTGGCCGACAAAAAGTTGGCACCGGAAAGGACGTCGGCCGGGGCAAACTCACCGAAGTCTTCCTTGCTGGCGATCTCCCGCGGGAGGAGGGCCGAGGCGAGACCGTTACCCGCGCGCATGTTGCAGTTCGGGGCGGCGGCAGCTCTCGGGGACGGTCCTGGGCCGGCGGCGTCACCGAAGCTGGCGTACGCGCGCTCAGCCGTGGTGTAGCTCGAGCGTTGGCTGGACCACAAAAGGTAAATCAAGAGGCCGACGGCAATCAACATGAGCGTTTTCTTCGGAACCTTCATGGGTTATTGTATATTACTACATGACGAAATTAATTTTTACTCCTCGTCCTCGTCAACGAACATGTATTCGTCTGGGTAATCGGGGACCGGGTCATGGTGGAGCTTGACCTGGACGATGTTCCACAGACCACCCCAAACTTTCTTGGCGAAGTAGGCTCCGCTGTATTCGAGGATGACCTTGCATCTTTTTTTGTCCCACTCGACCTGATCCCACGCGACAACCTCTTGATCGGCGTCGTAGACCCGGGTCGGGGCGATGCGATCGGCCGAGATCTTGTTCTCGGCGTTGAGACTGGGCTCGTAGGCTTTGGTGATGGCGGTCTCGGTGAGTTGTTTGCCAAACCACAGGTTGGAGTTCCCGTGCGCGGCCTGGACAATCTCGTCGTCGATGGCCGTGATCTTGGCTTGAGATTTCTCGTCCCCGATCTCGAACGTGAGCTCTTCCGGGGACGCCGCCGAGACGACCACGTTGTTCAGTTGGACGAACACCTTCTTCTTGTCGCGCGTGCATCGCACGACGCGAAGGCCGTCTTCTTCTTTGGAGGGTTCCTTGTACTCGAGTGCCATTTGTACCATGCTAGTCGGCTATTTCCTTAAGCCGACGAATGGGATCTGGGTCGCCTTCTTTATGATTGCCGATGGCACCCAACCGTCCCGCCTGTGATTGTACCCGATGAGGTCCAATCTGTTCGGTTGGATCACCCGAGGCGACGTCTTCGGCCTGTGTGTGTACTGATTCTTCACGTAGATGGGTGATCGCACCCTAAACCACTTGCGCGCCTTTTCGTCGAACCTGAAATCCCTTGACGTCTTGAAGTACCCCTTGATCTTCGCGTTGGCGTTGGCGGCGACGAGTCCTGGGGTGAACTTGGCGATGTTCTTCTCCCTTGGTTCGGTGGTGTGCTTGACCCACTTCTCCGGGTCGACCTTGGCCGCGGCGAGGAGGTCCACGTTCCCGACTTGGCGCCTGGTCTTTTGGAACCGAATCTTCTTCATGATTTCCTTGTACAGCTCGGTGAGGCTCTTCTTGTTCCCGGTGTATCCTAACTTTTTGGCCAGGCGAATGAATCGCGTGCGATCCTTATAGAGCTTCTCCTTCCTGAGTCCCAGCTTTTGGAGAAAGTACAAATCGTGGACGAGGAAGCCGACGGAGGCGACGTTCAGGGACTTGTCGTGAGTGAGGCTGCCGTTCATCTTCCTGTAGGTGACGCCCTTAATGTACTGATCGACGACGTCCGCACCGTACTCCCTCGGTCTCATAAAGGGTAGGTCCATCATCCCAACCACCTTACTGCTCACCTTGCCATCCTCGATGGAAAAGGCACGAACGTTCAGGTCGAGGACGAAGAGTTCGACGTCGGTGAGGCTGTTCCCCTCGGACACCTGGTGTGAGGTGGAAGACTTTTTAATCTTGCGGAGGTAGCTGTACCGTCGGGTCACGAGTGGGTCATTGGCCAGGGAGATCCCGAGGAACTTTGTAATCTTGCTTGGTCGGAACGCCCGGCGCACTTTGGGTTCCAACTCCTTGGCCGTGGACCCGAGTTTGTCCCACAGCAGGAGCTTCACGGCTTGGAGCCGTCCGAAGTACTTCTTGTCGTACGGAATCGTCGGCACGAACTTGGTGTCGAAGTCGGAGGTCACCACCCTGTCGTCCCTGGTCACGTGGATGTTGAACGCACCCCCGCCGGCGATGACGAGCTTGCCCATGGGTTTGAGGTAGCGCGTGAGCTCGCTGCACGTCTCCATCAGCAGACGACGAAGCTTGTCAGCGACGATCGCGGAGATGATCTCGTCCAGGCTCTCCTTTTTGTGCTTCTGAACCAGCCGCGCGCGGAACCCGCGAACGTCGTCCTTGGCGTACATCCTCTTCAGCACCGGGTCGCGGAAGAAGAAGTACCGCTCGAGAAAGTTTTGCTGGGTCCTTTCGTTGTAGCTTTCCGAGTCCATTTATATCTCACAACATATAAATGTACGGCGAGTGCGACAACTGTCGATGCTACGCCGACTCGCGGAGTCTGTACCCTCGAAGGTACCAGTTCTGTGCAAAGCCCGACGGTGGGGTTCTGGTGCCGTGTAAGCCGGAGTGCTGCGGCGGCGGGTGTCCTGGTCAGGTGGCGAACGTCGAAGAGAACGACCCGTACATGATAGTGGACCCGAAGTTCTCCCCGTACCGCAAGGAGTGGCCGTGGCTTAAGCTCTTATTGATCTTCCTTATAGTACTCTCGTCCCTCGTGTTGTTCCCTCTGGACTTAAAGATTTCGACAGAGGACTAGGTACAGTAGCCAGCTAACAATGTCTCTCGAAACGATCCAAAACGAACTCACCGCTCTCCGCACCGAAGTCAAGGCCGTCAGCCGAATGCTTCGACGCATCAAGACGAAGTTGGACGATCCGGACGGATCCAAGGCGAAGGAAAGATCGGCCACGAACGGTTTCAACCGACCGCAACACGTCACCGAGCCGCTTCGAGCCTTCTTGGGGTTGGCCGAGGGCGAGATGATCAGCCGCTCCCAAGTCACCCAACGCATCACGAGTTACATCAAGGAGAACGGCCTCAAGCACCCGGACAACGGTCGCCTGTTGATTCTCGATGCCAAGTTGAAGGAGCTCCTCCAAGTTCCGGACGGCACCCAGGTGACGTACTTGAACCTCCAGCGATTCCTCTCGCCGTTGTACATTAAGGCTGAGAAGGAACCGAAGGCTTAAGAAAATAATCCTGTAATAAATCAATACACAGACCATGCGTGTTACTCGCGACATCATCGAGAACATCATTGGTACAAGGCCACAAAACATGGCACTGTACCAACGAGCCCTCACGCACAAGTCCGCCCTCAAGTGCCCGCACAACGCGGACTTGACCCACAACAACGAGACCCTCGAATTTTTAGGTGACAGCTGCTTATCCTTCGTCATAAGCAAGTGGCTCTTCGACAGGTACGAAAGCAGACAGGAAGGTTTCCTCACACGCGCGAGGACCAAGCTCGTGCGATCGGAGACGTTGGCGTCCATCGCGGAGGCCATCGGATTGAGTCAGTACATCCTCATGGACGACAAGGCGCACAGGAACGGGTGGGAGAATAACTCCAAGGTGCGGGAGGACGCGATGGAAGCGCTCATCGGCGCGGTCTACTTGGACCTTGGGATGGTGCACGCCAAGGCCTTCATCCTTGGTTTGTTCGAGAAGCACGTGGACATGAACACCATCTTCGTGGACAACAACTTCAAGGATCACCTCATGCGATACACCCAAACCAACGGGTTGGACCTCCCGGACTATCGCGCCAACCAGGTGGACGGCGTATTCGTCGTCGACGTCTACGTGCAGGGATCCTTCTGTGGTCGGGGGAAGGCCAAGTCCAAGAAGGCGGCGGAGCAAAACGCGGCCAAGGCGTTCTTCTATCCAAACTTAAAAGAGAAGGTCGCTGTTTAGTGAAGGATGCACCCGAACTGTGCCCGTCTCATCGAACTCGATAAGGGTGGACCACCGCAAAAGTCGGAGGCATGGCTCAACCTCAGGAAAGGGATGCTGACGGCGTCGGACGTGGCCACGGCGATCGGGTGGAACCACTACCAGACCCCGGATGATTTGCTGAAGACCAAGTGTGGTCTGGTGCCCAAATTCACGGGGTCGGACGCCACGAGGTGGGGTGAGAAGTGGGAGGACGTCGCTCGAGAGTTGTACGAGGAGAAACGGGGTGAGAAAGTGCACGAGATCGGCCTCATCCAGCACCCCACCATCAAGTGGTTGGGTGGAAGCCCCGACGGGATCACGGAGAGCAACCGGTTGATCGAGATCAAGTGTCCGTACAGGAGGAAAATCATCCCGGGTGAAATACCGCGTCACTACATCCCTCAGATCCAGGTTGTCATGCAGTGTTTGGACCTACCCACGTGCGATTTTATCCAGTACGCCCCCGCTGAGCTCACGTGGCCAGAGCCCGAGGTTTTGGACATCACCACGATGAACAGGGACCCGGCGTGGTGGGTGGAGTTCCTCCCGGTGATGGACGCCTTCTGGCAGCGCGTCTTACACGCCAGAGAGCACGGGGTGGACTTGCCACCACCCAAAGAGAAGAAGAAGCGAGAGGTCAAACCAAAGCCAGACGCCGTGTGTGAAATCTTTGACTACTCGGAGGATGAGGAAGACGAGTAAAAAATCTCAGCATGGTAGTACAATGCAATTGAAGAAGGGTCAAGAACACGTCATGCCGAACGGCGACAAGATCGTCGGCGTCTCCGCGAATGAACGCAAGAAGACGCACAAGGGTAACACGATCACCCAGGTGAAGAACAAGTGGGGCCGATGGGTCTCCAAGGCGAAATCCATGGCGGGTAAAAAAGCGTATAAGAGCAAGGATCACCCGCTCAAGGATTACAAGGACATGCGCTTCGGCAAATAAATATCTTGATTGTAATTATAACAAGAAAACATGGCTCTCATCAACGTGAAGAAGGCAAGCAAGGTCGTCGAGGTCCCGACGCGTTTCGTGACCAAGGCGGGCAAGCGCATCTACGAGACGGTGTCTAAGACTGGCAAGCGCGTGTTCTTCACGAACACCAAGGCCGGGAACAAGAACTACAGCCCGAAGGCGAAAGCCACGCGTGCAGGTAATAATAAGGTGCGTCAATTACACTCTAAGAAGCGCATCCCGAACAAGCTTCGTCCGGCTGCGCAGCTTGACTAAGCAGGCTGTCGAACAGGAACCCCTTGGGGCGTTCGATCTCAAACGTCATCAACTGGTTTAATCTCCAAACACAACCGAACTTCCTATTCATAAAGTACACCGAGGCCAACTCACAGATGGCTTTGACCGTGCATTTTGAATAGAGTCCCTCGGTGATCTCGTCGCGTAGGCGCTCCTTCTTGGCGTCGAACACGTCGCATTTGATCTGTCCCTGTGCATTCAGGTCCACCTTACACCTGAATTTGGGGGCGTGGCCGTTCATCGCTTCCCGCACGTTGCTGTTGAACATGGTCTCCAACTCGTCCCTGGAGATGTCCCGGTTGAAGATTTCCTGGCGCTGCTCGTAGACGTTATCGATCACTTGGTCCTCAATCTTCCGCAGGCAGCGGTAAAACTTTTGGATGAAACCACCTTCCTCGTCCCACCCGTTCAGTGACATGTCGAGGGACCACTTCTTGTCCCCGATGTCCGGGGTGAAGGACGTGCACCCGAACGGCACGTACAATTTAGGGGTTTGGAAACGGAGGGGTCGCCCATCCTTGGTCGAGATCACGATGCGTTTGTTCTTGTATTCTTGGAAAAGGAGGTCATCGACGGCTTCGGTGAAACGTGCCATTCTCTGGTAAAGAATTGATTACAAACTTTAAGCTACGCCGAGCACGCGACACACTCGGGCTCGAGGCTGAATTGGATCGCCCGACTTTTCGGTTTCGAGCGAAGGTAGTACATCCCCGTCTTCAGGCCTTTTTGCCACGAGTAGAAGTGCATGGACGAGACCTGGGCCACGGTGGGTGACTGCAGGAACAGGTTCATGCTTTGGCTCTGGCAGATGTACTTGGCCCTGTCCGCAGCCATGTCGATCACGCTTTTCTGGCTGATCTCCCACACCGTGCGGTAAATGTTTTTGAGCTCGTCGGGAATCTCCTTGATGGGTTCGACCGATCCCGCGGTGCGGATGAGCAAGTCCTTCATTCGTGTGTTCCACAGGCCGAGGGCCAGCAGGTCGTTGACCAAGTGGCGGTTGAGCACGGTGAACTCGCCGGCGAGCGTTCGTCGAAGGTAGATGTTCTGTTGGTACGGTTCAAAGCACTCGTTGTTCCCGAGGATTTGGGACGTCGACGCCGTCGGCATGGGGGCGAGAAGGAGAGAGTTCCGGAGACCCTTCTTCACCCGCGCGCGCATGGCGTCCCAGTCGTAGCGTCCGGAGTGTTCTGTCGGTTCGTCCCACAGGTCGAATTGGAGCACGCCCTCGCTCGTGGGGGACCCATCGAACGATTGGTACGACCCGTCGATCTCCGCGAGTTCGCAACTCGCCTCCAACGCACCGTGGTAGATGCACTCGAAGATGTGTCTGTTTACCTCCCTGGCTTTGGGGCTGTCGAAGGGTTCACGCATCATCATGAAGACGTCGGCCAACCCCTGCACACCCAGGCCGATGGGTCGGTGTTTCATGTTTGAGTTCTTCGCCGACTCCACGGGGTAAAAGTTGACGTCGATCACCTGGTTGAGGTTCTTGGTCAACTGTTTCGCCGTCTCGTGAAGTCGGTCGTAATCGTAGGTTCCGTCCTCCTTGAAAAAGCGCGGGAGGGCGATGGAAGCCAGGTTACACACGGCCGTCTCTTCCGGGTCGGTGAACTCGACAATCTCCGTACACAAGTTGCTCGATTTGATCGTCCCCAGGTGTTTGTGATTGCTCTTCTTGTTGCACGAATCCTTGTAAAGCATGTACGGGGTCCCGGTCTCGATTTGGCTTTTGCACACCATCTTCCACAGAGTGCTCGCGCTGATCGTCTTCACCCCTCGCCCCTCGGTTTCGTACCGTTCGTACAGTTCCCTGAACGCGTCCCCGTGGACGTCCGCCAACCCCGGACACTGGTTCGGGCACATCAAGGTCCAATCCTTGTCGTCCCTGAGGCGCTCGAAGAACAGGTCGTTCATCCACAGGGCGGTGAACAAATCCCTGGTCCTGCGTTCGTCGTCCCCTTGGTTCAGGCGAAGTTCCAGGAACGATTCGATGTCTGCGTGCCAGGGTTCAATGTAGATGGCGATCGAGCCCTTCCTCTTCCCCCCGCCCTGATTGACGTACCGGGCCACGTTATTGTAGCACCTCAACATGGGCACAATCCCGTCCGATTTCCCGTCCGTACCCTTGATCCGCGTCCCCGTGGCGCGCACGTCGTGCACGTGGAGGCCGATGCCCCCGGCGTACTTGCTGATCTTCGCGCACTCCTTGATGGTGTCGAAGATCCCGTCGATGCTATCTTCCTTGTTCGCGACCAAGAAGCACGAGCTGAGCTGGCTGTGCCGGGTGCCGCTGTTGAACAGGGTGGGTGACGCGTGGATGAACTCCAAGTTGCTCATCCCGCGGTACGTTTTCAGGACCTGTTCGGTGTTGTCCCCCCATATCCCGAGGGCGACGCGCATCCACAAGTACTGCGGGGTCTCCGCGATGACGTCGTCCACGCGGAGCAGATACCCTTTCTCGAGGGTCTTCAACCCAAAGTACGTGAACTTGTAATCGTTGTCTGCGAGGATGGCGTCCTCGATCTCCTTCTTCTTGGACAGTTGGTACACGTCCTCGGTCACGATCTCGGCCTCGTACAGCGCGGTCATCGCGTCGTGGAAGGTCTTGGGCGCGGTTTTTTGGATGTTGCTGGCGGTGATCCTCGTCGCCAGGACTTCAAAGTCCGGGTGGGTGGTCTGCATGCTCACGGCGATCTCACTCGTGAGCACATCGAGCTCGTGGGTGGTGATACCGTCGTAAATGCTGCTGAAGACTTGTTGGGCGACTTTCTGGGGATCGACAACATCCGAAAGACCGTTCGTGAGTTTCGCCAGGCGGGTGGTGACCTTGTCGAACTCGCAGTTTTCAATACGTCCGTCTCTCTTTTTCACGTGCATGGGGGAGTGGGCTACCATGCTCTGGGTATTTTTCTTTAATCTTAATCTTTGCACTTAAAGTCCCCGGACCTGACCGGAACCGCCATAACGGTCTCAAACTTACGCGTTGGGTGGAGGAAGTGGGTGTTGTTGTTAAAGGGCCCGAACACACCCGGCTTGGAGACCGGGGCGTAACTGGCGATGAAGCATCCCGGGGCTTCGCACGCCGCCGGGTTCGTGGGTTTGTCAGGGCCGTAGGCCTCCTTGAGATCCATCATGATGTTATATCAGTGACTGACAAAATATTTTCGGTCGTTACAGTAGGATGATACTCAACTCCCTTAAGCAGACTGAAACGCCTCTCAACACTCTGTTCTTCAGTCAGTACAATCAGGCGCTTCTGAACCGGGCCATCAGGCAAAAGTATTACGACGACACGGGCATCCGCATCGACTACCAGGATGAGCGCGACCTCTTGGCCATCATGCGGCAGGTCTTCATCAACAACAGCGGCGACCACTTCGGCCCGGACATCTACGCCCAGATCAGGGACATGAACACGATCGTCATCGACACGTGCGTGTCCCAGATCAACACCGGGGTGGCGACGCAGATGGCGTACCTCCGCGACATCTCAGGCTTGGCGACGCCTCTGGAGCGCCCCCAAAACACGAGCACGACGGGTAATAAGCTTCCGGTCAACAACCAAATCGGGGTCTAAAGACATCGCACCATTTCCTGATAAGTCGATGCTCAACTCGTACATCGAAGAGACCGCCGCCTTATGTAGAGCCAAGGGGTGGGACCAATCAAGTGTGGAGACCGTATGGTTACTATTTAGTGAAGAGGTAAGTTGATCCATCCAATGCAGCGCACTCACGTACCAACGCCTTTCATTCGCAGGTTGGTGAGCTCGCTTCAGCCATCCGGCAGTACCGGAAGACGTTCAAGAAGACCCTGAAGAAGAATCGCGGGTGCGACCTTCGCAGCGAGTTGACGGACGTCCTTAGCTATTTATTCCAACTGTGTCACATGCTCAACGTCGACCTCGACTATTCGTGGAAGATGCACAGACTCAAGCAGTCACAAAAATATTATTGATTAACTGTAATGACTAGTGCTCACATGCTCAACGACAATTTGCTCATCGACGACGTCAACCCGTTCGTCCTCGACCCACCAGGAAGCGTTCGACGCACGTCCAACTTTGAAGATTTCACCCGCCTCAAGGACGAGCCGGGTGGACTCCCCGACGAAGGCAAGAGCATCACATGCAAGAAGAACAAGCGCGTGGGGTGGGGCGCGGTCGAGATTTGCCGGGACGAGGTCAAGCCTAACTGTGCACTGGGACGAGCCGAACAACCGGCGCGTCGGATGGAGCTCCCGTCGCAACTGAAGAACACGCGAACGAAGGTGGTCAAGGAGATTGTCAAGGAAAACAAAGGGTCTCTGATGCTCATTACAACTCTGGTGCTCATTGCCATTGCTCTGTATTTATCAAAGAGACGACGCTGAAGAAACGGGCCAGTCTCTGGTGGTTCCGCGCACCCTCGATGACGTCGTGTAGGGTGTCGGTCGCGATGAAGCTCACCAACTCGCGCTGCCACGTCGCGTGCGGGTTGATCTTCGGCGGCACGAAGGACGGGTCCAAGATCTTCAGGCAGTGCATCAACCGGAACTCCGTCTCGAACGAGGCGTCGAACAGGCAGTTAGTGAGGGCGACCCCGCACTTTCGCCGGAGGACCTCGGTGGTTTGTTCCAACATAGTGTCTAAGAACTTTTCATACGGGATGGATTGTCGCTTTGAAGCGATCTCAACCCAATCCCCAGCTGGTTCAGTCTGTAAGTAATCGACCATGGTAACGTATTGTTTCTCGTCTGGCTCATACTTAGTGTACTGAATCTCCACATATTTCAAATCACTCTCGACGTCGTGAATCGATCTCGCCGTCTTAAGGAAGGAACCCATGGGACATGAACGTACGACACTTTTAAACTCGTTACCGAGTGCGCACCCATGTACCAGAAAGAAGCCAACGACACGTTCTCGTTCCTGCTCACCGTCGACGAGTTCCGCTCCGCCGTCGACGAAGAGCACCGCCCCAGTTGGGTCGATCTCACCACGATGACCATCTTCTCGACGAACGAGAACGAGGGCGTGACCGTGGATCTTAAGAAGATCACCGACGCGTTCCAAGGAGAGGATGGCATCCTCCTCGGATCGTCCCGCGCTGGCGCCATCCCTGCCAAGTGGACGATGAAAGCCTCCGGGGATAAGTGCTTCTACAACCAACTCACGCTGTGCCATGACGACGGGCGGAGCAACAAGTCGGTCAAGATCTTCCCGAACTCGACCGTTCACGTGACTGGATGCCAGTCCCTCTTCGACGCTCGTCGAACGATCTCCATGGTGAACGCCATCATAAAGAAACTCTGTGGGGTCGATATCAACTCAAAGTACAGGGTGGCGATGATCAACAGCTTCTTCAGCTGCCCGTACGCCATGAACCTGCGAAAGGTTGAAGAGCTCTTTAAGGGCCAACCCGAGGTGTTCGAGACATCCTTCCAGCCTGACACCTACAGCGGGGTGAAGATTAAGTTCAAACCGTCTTACGAGATGAAGGAGATCACGTGTTCGATCTTCGCAACCGGGGGGTGCGTGATCACGGGCTGTCAGACCCTCCGGGAGGTCGCCTTCGCCTTCAACGTCGTCATGCGAATGTTAGTGGACAACCCGGATGTGCACGTGAAGAAAGTTGGCCTTAAGGAGGAGAAACCCACCCTCGGCTACCGTAACGAACATTTGGTGTCTTTGCTCAGGGAGAAAGGTTTTCGATCGTGGGTGCTCACCACCGAAAACCCGGAAATAAATTTCTAACGATCTATGTAATAACAAATCATGAGTCAGCGATTCGGAATGGCCGACGGTCGTTGTCACACCATCCACGGTGCCTCGTCCCTCGTCAACAACATGATCATGAACCAAAACGGCATCATGTACGAAGACAACTACTCGTACAGAAAGATGTTGCAGCAAGACGGCGAAAAGGTTCTCAAGCAACTCCAAGAAGTGCAAGCCGACAGGTGCACGCAGTGCCACAAGCCCGTCGGACGCGTGCCCCCGAACTCTTACTAAACGCGTCGGATGGGGACACAATTCTTTATAGCACCCTCTTAAGATGAGTGTGTGTTCAATCTGCCTGAACGAAGTGCGAGAGACCAGACACAGTACTCCTATTCGTTGTGGCCACTTGTTTCACAAACACTGCATCGAGCGGTGGAAAGCCCAGGGAAAGCACACGTGCCCGCAATGCAGGGCCGTGTTCGACGTCAGCAAGTTCAAAGTCGTCGTGTCCGTGCAGAACCGCTTCACGGCGCAGATGTTCTCCACGGAGTTGGACGAGTCGGAGATTTTCAATGTCATGGATATTTTCGAACTCTCCATGGACGTCTCTGAGGACGAAGAGCTAGCGAGACTTTTGACGGACCTTGGGATGGGTTTTACCGACGCGGATCCCGCGATTTTTGACACAGAAGGCACTGCAGAACAGTGAGTACTTCAAGCCGGGGTAGGCCCTGTTCGCCTTCCTAGGATCGCGAATCATCTTCCCAGACGCGTCGTCCAAGAGCGGGCCGGTCGCCCACCCACGCTTGTGTGACCAGCAGTTGGCGCGGAAGACGATGTTCTTGCCGGGGCGCAAGACACCGCCCTTCAGGCGCTTGACCGCGGTCTGCACGCGAACCAGGGGGATCTTAAAGAAACGCGCGATGGACGCCATCGTGTCCCCGGGTTTGATCTTGTACTCCACCACTCCGTGCTGGACGTAGAAGTGGAAGTCACCCTGGCGGATGAAGTTCGTGGGGCGACCCGGGGCGACGAACATCATAATCTTGTAGTACCCCTTGCGACACGGCTTGTCAGGGTCGACCTTGTACACCTTTCGCGGGTTGTCGCTGATCACCCGACGCGGGAGGTCACGACAAGACGTGTAGTTATGGTTGAGATTGCTCAGGCCGCTCCTGTCCCCAGGGATGCTCTTTTGGAAACGGTACGCCTCGTAATCACCGATGGCGTAGGCGTAACAGTTGTTGTTATTTATCCCCTTGGAGGCACCCCAGAAGCGGTGGGTGTACTTCCTCTCCGAACCAGATAGGGGAAGTGGGGGCATTTATTTTTATCTTATACATAGATATAATGCTCCGTGAAGTCGTCCAATCTAAGACCAAGTCCGATATCGTGACCGAGATCCTCTTGACCCTCTTGGTCATCCTGATCTCCACTTTCCTCCTCCGCTGGTTGTGGAACAACAGCTTGGTCCAACACGTTTCCGTGCTCAAGCCGATCAAGTCATTCAGCGACGCGTTGCTCTTGTCGATCTCCCTCGTGATCCTTCGCGGATGCTGATCATGCGGACCACGACGACCACGCGCGAGGCGACGTGGAACAGACAGAAAAATTACCCCTTAAAGCTGTTTTTATGGCACTTGAGCCACCTTTCCCAGGTTTTCGCAGATGCGTACGAAAAGCTGAGAGAGATTGAACTCCTAGAAGTTGTCCGTCGAGGTGATGTGATCACGTCCGAGCCACACGCCATCTACGCGATAAACATGTACCTGGAAGACGCGTTTTAATCCCATTTCGGCACCGCACAGACGGAACTCGTGCGGTTGTCCCACCCGTCTGGAACATCCTTGCGACCATCCGGTTGCATGACGAAATACTCACCGGAGCAGTTTGCCCCGTCGTACGCTCGCATCTCAAAGTTTTCACACCCACCCTTGAGCTCGTAAGACGACATACCATTGTCCCAATACATATTCGTGACGGTCGATTTCCTGTTGTAATAACACGGATCACCGTCCCTACTCCAATCCTTGCACTCGTCCCAAGTGCAACACGGAACCTTTCGCATTTCCGTGCCCGCCGGGCAATTCTTCGTGTCTTGCTTCTGTTTCTGATAGCCATCACGCGTGCATGAGCCGAAATTCCTCCAGTTTTTCGCTTCGTAACAGTCTCCCGCGTTGTCGATTCGACACGACGAGTCGGTACCGCACGAGCGTGCACAGTTCTCCTTCATCCACGTCTTCCACCTGTTGTTATCACAAAATCCTTGGTTGGCCCAATACAAGCAGTCCCTGTATTTGTCTTCGCACGATGGACGATTGTCCGACTCACACTTTTCGGCATCGCTAAAGCAACTCAACTCCGACCAAGAGTCGGTCGTTTCATTTCGCGTATCGCCGGCAGCGTTCGGACACTCCACTCCCCCGTTTTTCGCTTCGGTTGTGATTTCGTACTCTTCCCACGTTCTGTTTCTGGTCTGCTTCCCCTTCAAAAATCCACCGTCGCGACCACATGTCCTCTCACCGCACTTGGTCTCCGTTTCGCTCTTCTGTGTCCACTTCCCGACACAATCCACGGGTTCTTTGCAGTCTTTCCAATCGGTGTCCTTGTCTACACAACCCGCTGTGGTCTGGACGTACTTTTGTTTGTAGCGCTTATATTCACCGCACTTACCCACCGCGGTCCAATCACCTTTCTGGTAACAACACGAACGTTCATCCTCACCGATCACGTTTGCACAAGCGCCAGACCTGTTCTCCGTGAGTGATCGTGTCAATTTATAGAACCCGTTCTCTTGACACGAGGTCTCATCACCCTCCCAAGCACCGATTTCACAGCACGGTACGATGGACCCACAGTTTCTGTATTGGGTGGTTCCGTTGTAGACGACTTCGTCGTCGACTTTGCACTGCTTGCCACCGTGTTGGGCGTCCCTCGTCACTTTGTACACGCGTTTCTGTTGAGGTTGGGTGTTACACGCACCCGTACACTCCTCCCACCCCTCCGGATTAGAGCTGGTCGCCTTTCGCCAGTCTCCTTGGCAATCCACCGGGCAAGGTGGACCCGAGCATTCCTCCCAATCAGACAATCGACCACACGTCGAGGCATCGATGGGGTTGTAGAAATATTCCTGCAAACCCTTCTCCCCACACCCGACGTTGTTCGTTCCGTCTGCTTTGTACTGGAGTGCGTTACCGTTGGCGTCTTTCTTCATGCACCCATTCGCGCTCTTCTGACGATCACTGTAGTAGGCACATCCCCCGGTCTCCTTCACACCCGCGGGACAACCAACCTCACAACTTCCAACCTTCGTCTTCGTGCACATTCCCGCCCCTTTGGCCTCGACGAAGTTGTTCTCCGACGTGTCCAATATCTGGTTTCTCACACCTTTCCCACACGTGCTGAGCCCATCCAGCACCGTGGAGACTTTCTGTGGCGGGTTCTGATCGTCGTACGTGATCACCTTACACGAATCCTCGGGATCGAACTTCCACGTCCCACCGCTGCACGGCGTCGGACAGTCCACGTTGCAATCCCTGAAATCACTCGGACACGTCCCACTTCCGGACGCTGCCGTGAAACCTTCCGCTACTGGGTCGAGGATCCACTCCTCCTTACCGGCACCACATCGCCCTTGGAGACCATCCAACATGTCCCCGGTCTCAGGATCGTGGCACGCCTTCTTCATGATGTACTCCGTCCCAACGCAATTGGCATTCTTAATCTCTTCGGGTGCGTACACCCGAACATATTTCGGCCCAGGCGGCTTTTTCTTATCCTTATCCTTGGACATGTAGTTGTAGCCGAGTGCGACCGTTCCGGCACTGGCACTCAGAGCGACAAGTCCAAAGATGATGGTGGCTTCATCCATGTCTCTAATAAGAGTCTCATATTTTTTTTTACATTTCAGTGTAGCCTGTCGTGGTCTTCCCGTCTGGGCTGACCAAGGTCGGGTAGGCCTTGGCATCGCACTCGCTCACGGAGCAATCCACAAACTTGTGCGGGATCTCCTTCGACTTCATGTACTCCAACTGCTTCTTCGTCCATCCACACGACATCGTGCCGTAGACGGTCCACTGGTCGGACCCAGTCGTCTTGGTGACGACGGTTTTGAGGTTGAGGCGTCCGCGGAGGAGCCACACGGCGGCGAGGACGGCGGCGACGAACATGAGCCACTTGGTAGTAGACCACTTCTTCATTGTATATGATTACAAGAGATAATTTTTATTAGCACTCGGCATCTTCCTCGATGGCTCCATCGTCAAACTCCTCCTCCTCTTCTTCATACTCAGCCTGGACATCGGAAGCGGCCGGTGGGAGCTCGATACCCTGGAAGGCGAAGGACGGGAGCTTTTGTTGTTCCTCCAAGAGGCATTGGGTCAGACGGATCGTGACTCCACATTTGCCATCGATGAACCACAATTGGACGCAGTCGATGATGGCGTAGAGCTTTTGACCCTTACCGATGGTGTTCAGGCTCACCGCCTGGCGCTGCATGTTGTAGCACTCTGGGATGAAGCCACCATCGTTGTTGGTCAAAATCTTAATTTTGAACGTGTCCGGGTACTCGGGTTTGGAGCTCTTTCGCACGATGGGCTTGTACAAGGCTTCGGCGAAAACTTCCTTTGCAAACTTTTTCCCCAAAAGTTCTTCGGAATTGGCCGTCACGTGGTCAATGATTCGTTCGTCGAGGGCCTGAAGCTTGGCCTTAAAGGCGCTCGCCTCGGCGTTGTCCTCGTCGAATGACAGGTCAAGGCTGTAGGTGCACTTTTTCGTGCTGTCGTCTTCGTAGCAACTGAGTCCGTAAGGGGCGCGCATCTTTGGGCATTGGATGTAGAGCTTCTTGTTGTCGCCGTGGTTGATGTAGATCGTTTTACCGCCATTTTTATTTTTGCGGAGCTTGGAGAAGTGCACAGTGTTCGGATCGAAGTCGGAGGCTTGTTGGATAGACATAGACATGTGGCTGGTTGTTGTACTTACGTATACCACGAGTTCCTTAAGCTCAATTTTTTTATGACCCAACTATAAGGATCATGTCCCTGGGTGTCGCCTTAGGCGTCCTCTCGGGTCTGTGCTCCTGTGTGTGTTCGCTCAGCAGCACAGGTGTCGGCTCGTACACGTGCACACAAGGCACGTTCGACCCAGGCAAGTCCAAGTTCGACAAGACGTGCTTTGTCTTCCCCGAGATCGACTACCCACCGCAGATAGAGGGTCTGGTAGGCAGGTACGTCCATTCAACATTCGACAAAGATGAGACCGTGTGGAAGGACATCTCCGGGAACAAAAATCACGTCACCGAAATCACAGGTGACGGCCTCGAGGTCGACAAAGGATTGGTCAAAGGTTCGGTGAACGAGACCATGCTCTTCCCCGAGGTGTGGTCCGATGCCTACACCGTAGCCTACGTCGGCAAGTATCACGGTTTGAACAAAGGTCGCATCCTGACCTCCGGCGAAGACGGCGTCAACTGGCTCGCCGGTTTCCACGAAGGGAACGTCGGCGTCGCCTACCACGGCGACGACAGTGGGTGGTTGACCGAGGAAGCCATGCAACACCAAGCGCTCGCGTGCGTGGTCGACCGACCCGACAAGATCCGCGTCAACGCCGAAAACCGAACGAACGCGGACTATTCCAACGGGGTCACGCCGTCTCGGGTGGGGATCAACAACATGGAAGAGAAGAGCGACTTCGCCATCGCGGAGATTTGGCTCTTCGACAAGGTCATAAGTGACGCGGATGCTAAGAAGCTCGAGAGGTACCTTATGGAGAAGCACATGCACCCGGGTGATACCAATCACTACAAGAAAGGGAAACCACCGGGGTTGGAGCAGGAAGACACCGAAAATGACATCTGGGAAATCTCCGGGAACCCCGAGTACTGCCGCGCGAAAGCGGCCGAACTCAAGTACGACATCTTCGCCCACCGGAACGACACACAAGAGTGCTTGTTCTACAACAAGACGGATGACTTCGAAGGGATGGAGGAGGACGGTGAATCACCGGACATCTTCACCACGGGTTGTGCCGCAAAAGGAAAAAAAATAAAAGATGGATGTTAAGTAATAGACAGATGTCGAAGGCGAAGTTCGCCATCGCAGCCTTTGTGTTGTTGTTGTGTTCACTGTCTTCGGTCTTGGTCGGGTACTTTGACTGGTACGACAAACTGCAAAAGAAGAAGGCCAAGGACAAAAAGGCAGAGGAGGAAGCGGGTAACTTCCTCCCGGAGTACGAAGGGTTGTTGAAAGCGAGGTACATCAAAATCAAGTCGGGTGATGGGTACAAGCCGATGGTCGATTTCGTGGACATCATCGACCCCCAACGCGTCCCGATCACGTCGTACACCGTGTCCATCACAGACGACGTCCTCGAGATTGACTTGGGGAAGGACGAGAAAGTGGACGTCGTCACCGTTTTCGCACCCGAAGGACTGACCGCCAAACTGAGGGACGGGAAGATGCAACTCATCAAGGATGACGGGGACGTTGTGGTGGATGAAACTTTGGTGGGGATGTTCCGCACCTACACCTACGACGATCTCACCGAAGACTTGAAGGGGAGCAATGATGTTCGAAAACTCTTGGGCTTTAGGATCACGGATGACCAGGAAGACGTGGACCGAGCATACAACGCATCACGGGATGCATTTCAGGCTACTTTAGGGACCGAGGAGTAACGGGTGGTTGTACCACGGTTTTAGGTGACATTCATTATTTTGCACAAATTATTTTTCACAATCATGGGAACAACCATAGGTGATGGTTGTGAAAAAAAATCTAGGATGTAAAATATATACAGAATGGGATTGTTCAAGGACTGTGGTTGCGGATGTGGAGGCCGTAAAGCCAAGATTAAGTTTCAGACTTCCGTGATCGCCGCGTTGATCTTCTTCATCGTGGCCAACCCGCAGACGTACATGCTCACCCGGCGTTTGTTCTCGAGCCGTCTCTCCTCCGTGAACGGCAGCCCGACTCTCCCCGGTTTGTTGTTACACACCGTGGTCTTCGGTCTTATCGTGTGGGGCACCATGCAAATCAAGCCGAAGCGTGAACAGTACGAAGCCATGGTAGCCGCCCCGGCCCCGTCACCAGCGCCGGCTCCGGCTCCGGCTCCGACTCCACCAAAGAAACTTCCTCCCGTTGAAGTCCCAGCGCCCAGTCCGAGCGTGGAAAAGACGCACGAAGTGATGATGGTGGAAGACGAAGGCATCTCTTTCGCCCCGATCGACACCGACCTCCAAATGGGTGAGTTCGACGCCATGGTCGGCCCGGCTCCGACGCGTAAAGAGATGACGTGTGGCTGCCCAGATGGAAGCAGCGTCCGCGTCACCAAGTAATCTGAGCCCCGAGGCCCACAAGACTCCCCAATTGGGGATTTTCGGTTTTACACGTGACGAATCATGACTCGTCACGTGTAAAACGCTAATTTTGGAGAAGGGTGTGGAAGACCGAGCGGTCCGCCGGGTGCGTCACAACACGACGCGACGACATCGCCCACGCACTTTCTAAAATGAATTCTGAACTCAACGTCACCACCGCGTTGTTCAATGCAATCAAATTCGTCGAGTATTCGACTGGAATGATCACTCTTGCTCCCGATGGCGACGAGTGGGAGTGGTGGAGATTAGACGGACGTATGCGCCTCGGGTTTCGATCCACCGATGAAATCGATGAAACAAAGCGACAGTCGGTCACGGCGATTCTGAAAGAACAGGGCTGGTCTGTCTTCTGGTCAGATGATGATGATCAAGAGCTTTGGATCTCTTTCTCACTCAACAGAATCTATAATGATGTGGAATCATTTTTGAAGGGAAGGCACCCGAGCAATATTAGGTAAAAAAAGGGTTGTAATAACGTGACGTCACTTCGCGACGCATCCATCCATCCATGTTGAAGTGCAAGTGTACGGTGGAAGACGCGCACGTCCACTGCGAGCGCGCCTTGCTCAGTGAACACTTCCCGTACACCTACTTCCCGTGTTTATCACTGTCGAACTCGTCGGAAGAGGAAGACGACGAGGAGTGCGCGCATGCGTGGAGAAAGTACGGACACAAGTATGGAAGGGGATCTGTAGAAAGAGAATATTACAAATGTAGACTATGTGCCTTAAGGAAGCGGACAATCTTCAAGGTGACACGTAAGGGTAGGGTGGAGACTGATTGTAAAATGTCACGCGCGCGCTAAAATGATTCATCGAACGCGATGTCCGACTGCTCCGGTTTCCCATACTCCGACACCCGACGCTCGAAGAAATTCGTCTTCCCCTCGATGCTTTGATTTTCCATGAACGTGAATGGGTTCTTACTGTTCCACAGGGCTGGGTGACCGAGTGACTTGAGCAAGCGGTCGGCGACGTACTCGATGTACGTGCTCATGTGTTCGGCGTTCATACCGATGAGTGAGACCGGGAGGGATTCGCACACAAACTCCTTCTCTATGGCCACGGCCTCTTGGATGATCGTGTTGACGACGGCCCGACTCGGTGGTTTCCTCAACATCCTTATCAACTCGCATCCGAACTCCAAGTGAAGACCCTCGTCCCGGCTGATGAGCTCGTTCGAGAAGGTCAAGCCCGGGAGCAATCCACGCTTCTTCAACCAGAAGATGGCGCAGAACGACCCACTAAAGAAAATCCCTTCCACGCACGCGAATGCGAACAACCTCTCCCCGAGTGGCCTGTCCCGAGACAACCAAGACATGGCCCACTTGGCCTTCTTTTGGATGCACGGGATGGTCTCGATAGCGCTGAAGAGCCTGTCCTTCTCGTCCTCGTCCTTGATGTATACGGAGATGAGCTTGCCGTACGTCTCCGAGTGCACCCACTCGTTGTGTTCCTGGAAGGCGAAGAACGCCCGCGCCTCTGGAATGGTGATCTCGGACGCAAAGTTCACCGACAAGTTCTCGAACACGATGCCATCGCTCGAGCTGAAGAATGCCAACACCATCCGTATGAAGTGCTGCTCATTGTGAGTCAGGTCGTCCCACTTGTCCAAGCTGAAATCTATCTCCTCCGCGGTCCAATTACTATGTTGGGCTTTCTTGTACATCGAGAACAAGTTCTCGTATTTCACCGGGATCAGGCTGAACCTGTCGAGGCTCTTCGCAGTCATGGGTTCGTATGTCTCGGTCTCCAACCAATCCTCGAATTGGAAAAAATCACCGATGAGTTCGTCGTCGAGGAAGATCTGTGGGTAGCTGTGTACTTTCTTTTGGCATTTGATGTCGAGTTCTTCCTTGGATATCCTAACCTTGTTATACGGTAGTTTGTGCTCTTCACATAATATAGCCGCTTCTTCGCAATAATCGCACCCGTCCTTCGAGTAAATTGTGATCCCCATGTGTTATCAGCCTGGAAAAAATTATGCCATAAAATTTTAAGTTTGATGTCCGCGATTGACGCGAAAGAGATACATAAAGGTGACGTAGTACGAGTCCTTACCAACGAGGACGGTTTGGAGGACTTGACGTGGGCCGTCGTCGGCATGAACACAGGACGCGTCCTCGGTGTGCACTACTTGAACGAGACCGAGCGTACCTACAAGGGCGCCGCCGTCTGGGAGTTGGACGAGGAGATGAGCCCGGCGGAATACACCACCCTGAGCGAGCACTGGCCCGACGGAACCCTGTCCGACGTGCACTTCCACCACATCGGTAAGAACTTGTACGCGTCCCTGGATGAGATCGACCCCAACGACGACGACAGTGAGGTGTGGTCGATCGGGAGTTCGGACACTTCCCTGTCCGGTTTCATCACCAGTGACAGCAGCGTCGGTGAAGAACCCAATAACGCCAGGGCGATCGATCGGGAGTGGGACAGTTGGAGGCCTTTAGCGGGTGGTCGTTCCTTTAAAGATACCATCGACGCTATCGAGGAACGCATCAGATCCAGATCCGCGCCACAGTGAGTCGCGAAAAACCTCGCACACTCGTACCGAATGCTGGCAGCTATTTGGTCCCAAGTGGACACCCTACGACCCAAACAACTATTTGACGATAAGCCAGCGCAAAACAAGGATGTATGCTCCGAGTGCAAAGGCGCCAAGGTGTTCTGTGATGGACTCCCCGTGTGCCGAGACTGTGGGCTCGTCGAAGACGGCTTCGTCCTCGACGCCCCGGAGTGGGCTTCGGGCATCAACGAAGACGGTAAGGTGACGGACGGTTCTCGCTGCACGAAGACGGCGAACCCGGAGCTCTTCAGCGAGCAGTGGGGCAAGTCAACGGTCATGCAGTCGAAGCGCTTCGACACCCCCGGGAAGAAAAGACTGGCCAAGATCAATTTCCACATGAGTATGAATCACAAAGACAGGTCCCTGTGGACGGCGTACAGATCGATCGACGAGTCGTGCAGCACGCTCAGCGACGCCGTGCTCACGGACGCGAAGACCATGTACAAACGTTTCAACAACCTTAAGAAAATCACCCGAGGCAAGGTGCGCACGGGCATAAAGGCACAGTGTGTTCTTTACGCGTGCCGACTCAACAAGACACCGAGAAGTGTGCAAGAGATTGCGGAAATGTTCGGCATCACCCAGCGAGAGGTGACTCGCACCGGTGATTTGTTCAAACAGGCCGTGCCGGAGAACGCCCCGGATAACGCCACGGCCAAACCGTCGGATGTTATGGTGCGCATCCTCAACAACTTTAAGGAGATCTCCAGGGAAGACAGGGCGTTGTGCGTGAGACGCGCGGTGGACAGCGAGAACATCGTCGAATTGATGTCAAAGACCCCTCACAGTATCGCGTGTGGCGTGTTGTACATCACCCTCAAAGACAAAGTCAGCAAACAGGAAGTGTGCTCCAAGGCTGGCATCTCCATCCCAACCTTGAATAAGATTGAAGGGATACTCACGAAAGAGCTTAAGAACTAACCACCCTTGTAATAAAGAATCGAACCATGGCTGAGGACCAAGACCAAATAAAGCTCTTCCTATCGACCCCATGCTATGGAGGACTCGCCCTCGAGAAGTTCGTTTCGAGCGTCATTCGCCTCCAGCTGCTTTTGATGCAGGAAAACATCCAGCTTATGATCGACACTACAGAGAATGAGTCCCTCGTCCAGCGCGCGCGCAACGTCTCGGTCGGTCGATTCATGCAGAAGGGCCAGGGGGCGACGCACTTCATGTTCATCGACGCCGACATCGAGTTCGATCCCGCCTCCGTGGTTCGATTGGTCAAGTCCGGGCACGACATCGCAGTCGCGTGCTACCCGAAAAAGGTTGTGATGTACGACCAAGCGGCCAAGGCTGTGAGAGACGGGGACGAGCGAGACATGCAAATGCTCTCAAGTTCCCTTGTGGTGAATTTCGGCGCAGAGAGACGAAAAGTTGAGAATGGTTTCATCGAGGTCCTCGATGGACCGACCGGCTTCATGTGTATAAAGCGCGAAGTGTTCACGAAACTGGAGGAAAAGTTCCCGGAATTGTGGTGCAAGAACGACCATCAAAATAGGGACTTTGATGACTACCACGCCTGCTTCGATTGCATGATAGACCCCGACAATCGCCGGTACCTTTCGGAGGACTACGCCTTTTGCCGAAGATGGCAACAGTGTGGTGGGAAGATTTTCGCAGACATCCACACCGCCCTCGGGCACGTGGGCAATCTCCCGTTTAGCGCATGCATGGATGACAGACTCGCCATCGCCGCTTAAGGCTTACGGTGCATAGTGTTTTAATGAGACTTCAAACGATCATCGTCACTCGCTCCAAGGCGGCACACGTCAAGACCTTGCACACAATCCTGCGTCTCAACATTCGATGCCTCCAGAGGAACGTCTCGAACGAGATTAACTTTGTGAACGACGACAGCTTGACGAAGAGCGATGCGGTCAACAAATGTTTGAAGGGGGACTACGATCGAGTCCTCTTCATCGACTTCGGCATCTCCTTGGACGACAAATCTCTGGACATGGTGTTCGAGGACATCGAGGGGTACCCAATCATGGTCTTCCCGGGACCGAAGGAAGGGATCGATTGGAACATGTTCAAGAAGAAGGTTCGCGAGGACGTGAAGGAGCCCCTTGAACAGATGGGCACGCACTTCGACACCGAGGTCGGGAGAAAGATCAAGGAGAGTCTGTACAACGTCACGAGCACGGAGGCGCGCGTGTGGGTGATGAACGTCAAACCGGTCAAGAAAAAGGTGGACGGTAAATTGCCGTCGAACTTCTTTAAGAAGATGATTGAACAGGGTGTAAAGATCGTCGCCTTTACGGCGTCCCGTCCAATTATGACATACACTCACGAGTGCATCAGTTCAATCTTGAACGCCGCGGGCGTCAAGCAGTCGGCCTAGCTTAAGGAGTCGCCCCGTGTGTCACACAGAGGCGCGATGTTTGTAAGTAAAGATTCAACACTACATCAACACGTCGTCGGCTTCATCCACCACGCGTGGGGAAGCCGTGACCGTTTCCCAGGTCCCCAACCCGTGTCCATAGAGTATAAACACTTCGACATCCTCAAGAACAACTTGGATGGGTACTGCGTGTGTGAGAAGACGGACGGCGTCCGCCACCTCCTCGTCGCGATGGTTTCAGAAAACCAGAGGAAGGTTGTGTTGGTCAACCGCTCGTTCGACATGTTCGAGATCTCCGTGAACCTTCCACGGGAAGCGTACCAGGGCACCATCCTCGACGGTGAGCTGTACGAAGGGCAGTACCTCGTGTACGACGCCGTGTGCGTCGAAGGGTACAACGCGGCCCAACACAATTTCATTGAACGTTTCGGGTGCATAGAGAGCTTGCTCGCCCGGGTGATCACGATGAAGTCGGACAAGTACAGGATTCGCAAGAAGGTGTTTTACTTCCTTAGGGACTGGGACACGTTCGTCAACGAGCACCTCCCGACGGTCAAAGAGCGCACGGATGGGGTGGTCTTCACCCCGATCAACGAACCGATCCGGATCGGCACCCACAACACCCTCTTTAAGTGGAAGCCGGACAACACGGTGGACTTTCAATTCAAGCGCGACGACGCGCGCGGGTGTTGGCGATTGATGGTGCAGGAGAAGGGACAGTTGATGTGGGAGTCCGACTTGCCGTACCCCGTCGCCTCGGCGTGGGGTTTCCTCGAGGAGAACGCCATTATAGAGTGTCGATTCGACGGCGAGCGGTGGCTCCCGGTCCTTCGCAGGCACGACAAGACCCACCCGAATTCGCGTCTCACCTACACGCGGACGTGCGTGAACGTTCGGGAAAACATCCAACTCGATGATTTTAGACGATTGTTGCAATAAAGATAATGAACCATGTACCACTAAATGCCGGGTCTCCTCAACTTTGGGAACACGTGCTACTTTAACACCAGCCTCCAACTGCTGTTACACGTACCACCCATCACTAACTTCTTCCTTGGTGATCGCTACACCGGCAAGTGCGAGTTCACGCGCCTGTACGGTCACTTCGTATTGGCCTACTGGAACCCCAACCTCGGTGAGGATGCCGTGCTCAACCCCGGGCCCCTCCTGAAGCTCTTCACCGACCGGTTCCCGCGATTCACCCCTCACTACCAACACGACGTCCAGGAGTGCATCTTGTGTTTCATCGACATTTTGGAGAAGGAGATCGCACCCCTCAAGGAGTGGCTTTATGGGAAAAAGACCCAAGAGATCATCTGGCCGGGTGGTCGTAAAGAGGTGGAGGAGGACTTCTCCGTGCACTTGGTGTCGCACGACGGGACCACGGACTTTGGGAAGATGGTCCACCGCACGTTCGAGTGGAACTACCTCACCGACTACGTGGACGACGACGGGGTCGAGCACAAGGCGGCGAGCACGCGCACCCTGTTCAGCCGCCTCCCACCCATCCTCATGATTTCCTTTGACAAGAAGAGCGTCATCGACGTCGTCGACACCATCGTCTTGGGCGAGCGCACGTACAAACTCGTCGCCTCCGCGGTGCATCACGGGGTGCAGATGGGTGGGCACTACAGCGCTCTCACCCGACAAGTGGATAAACCTTGGCACCACAAGGATGACAACAACGTCAAGGTCTTAGAGACCATCCCTGTTAAAGAGGGTCACTACTTTTTGATCTATGTCACCTGACTTAAGACTTTGCCCACCTTCCATGACAAGACAAGACGACGCCATGGCGTGCGACACCCAGATGATAGCGGAGAAGGTCCAGCAACTGCTGGACAGTCATCAAAACACCCCGTGGGTCGAGATGGAGTTCCGGTTGGGGCGCTTCACGGCTAACGGTTTCGAAACAGACGTGGGCAAGTCCACCTTTTACGCCATCCACAACGGTCTCGAGCAGTACAAGGAGTGGGAGGAAGTGCGACGAACCTTGGAGGACGTGTACTACAACGACGAGAATCGCATTCGCCTGTCCGTGGGTCACGACGGCGTGCAGACCTTGGTTCAGAAAGACAAGTTGGCGCAGATCGACTTCAAGGAATTCAAAAACGCCCCGTTGGATCTTAGATTTTCCGTGAGTCGGGAGATGCCAATCCAAGGCCAGTACGAGATGGACCGCAAGCGCACGAAGCACCGAACGCGGTACATGCGCAAAGGCCTCGCCATCGATCTCACGGTGATGCAGGGTGATCAGGTCGACATGGACGCGGAGGACCCGTGCTCGTACCACGTCGAGCTGGAGATCCTTCGCCCCGATGTTCCGATGACTATAGAGGAGTGTTTCAACATGTGTCATAAGGTGAATGATGTGTTGGCAATCATAGGAACTGATACCGCTGAGCCAGTGCCAGGGAATTCAGAAGGTGCATGATTTGTAACTTAAAGCGCTTGTGTTCAATCCTATCGTAGTATCTAATACAGTGTAAAATCAACCCGTGATCGTCCGGTTCCCTAAGGGACTCCATGAGTTTTCTCATCTCTTCCTCGCCCTCGAGCGTTTCGTAGTCTGGATGATCGGTGTACTCCATCTCCAGCTTGGACACCACCTTCTCCGACGACCGACCCCACTCGATGTACTCGCACGCGGTGTAAATGATGGCATCCAATATCCGTTCCCACACCTGCTCCTTCCAATCCACGTCTTCCCTATCGAGGAGGATGCCGTTGGGGAAGGTTTGCTCAACCTTCATCGCCGTGAGCCTGCGCGTGAACGCCTTGCACTTGATGCCGAAGCCGATGCCCTCGCTCATTTGTGTATCTCGTTTTTAATAATCTCACGCATATAACGCCTTTCCCTGTTCTCCTTGTGCGTCTTGACCATCTCGGCGACGTAAAACTTGAGCGTCTTGTAGGTGGCCTTCTTCGCCTTGGCCAATCGTCGACGGACCTCCTTGATGTCCGCGGCCAGGTCCTTCCTGACGTACTTTTTGAACGGGCCGTTCACCCACTTGTTGCCGTACCCGGCGACGAGGGCCCGGCGGATGACGGGTTCACTGAACATCTTGCTTGGGTAGTCGAACGATCCCGTGATTTGCACGAGCCCGTGCATGTCCAACGCCTTGATGAACTTCCTGGCGATCGTCACGGTCTCCCTGAGCTGGGTCGGGGACTTGACGTCGAACATTTGTAGACTGGTGTTGGAGAGTTGGAAGTTCCTGCCCTTGTAGGTGATGGCCAGGACGTTCTTTTTCATCGTCGCGCTCATCCCCCTGCGATTGTCGACGAACTGTTTGATCCTCTTGTGGTTGAACTGACCGTTGATCTTGAGCTGGGCGTTGATGGTGTTCCACTTCATCGGACGCTTTAAGACTGCCTCCTTCTTCGTGTGGTGCTTCACGACGTACTTGTGAACGTCACGGACGATGCTGAGATCGTTCCCGGGACATCCCCCCGTCACCCGCACGGTGCCGTTCTTGTACACGTACACGACCATCGTGTTGATGTCGTCCCGGTGGCGCACCTCCACCTTGATTTGGATGAAATCACTTTTCCCCGGTGATCCTCTGAGGCCCTTCTCGTCGCGAACGGCCACGGACTCCCACTTGCTCGTGTACCCCTGGATCTCCATGACGTCCAACCAGTAGTCCTTCGTGGACACGACCGGTTCCACGCCGCGGAGTTTCTTCCTGAACGCGTACGCAAGGCTGACCGGTTTGATCATCGCGCGGTCCTCATCCTTCTTCGTCGACGCGTTGACGAGGGTGACGTTCACCTTGTCTATGGCCAAGCTGGATGTGTTGGCGACCACCCTGGGAGTCGCGGGCGAGCGCCTCTTCCGTGGCTCCGACGCGATCTTCCGCGTGGTCGGTGAGAGCAGAATCCCTATGCGCTTCACGGGTGGCGCGGACAGGCTGACGCACGCGCGCGGCCTCGTCGTCGGACACGAAGCCACCGGTGGACGCGCGGTCGGTCGAGTGGTCGGTCGCGGGGGGGAATCGAACGGGTCCATGTTGGAATGCGTCGAATTGTGACGTGGGCGGGGGCGGTCCTGCACGACCACCACATTGGAATTTTTCAGGAACTCGCGAACGCCACTGGCCATGCTCTTACAGTATGGAGAGATTTTTTACATATCTGCCGCGCTAATTGATACAGTATCCTCGACTATGTCTATGCCGAAAATGAATTCGGTGTTCGTGTAGTTGTGCCCCTTCCAGTTCATCGTCGTCGGCTTCACCACCAAGTCCCGCCCACTGAACGGACCGGCGTAGAAGTCCTGGGTGAACACGTGTGTGCCCAGTCCGCACGCCTTACAGTGGTCGTTGAATTTTTGCCTAAAGATCGCGACCGGCACGCACAACTGCTCTCCGTACTTAATCTCCGGTTGGGCCAAGAAGTTGGACAATGGAGAGGAAACCATGGCTACTTGCTTCTGCACGGTGGCGAAGTAAGGTGGGAGACAGTTCCAAATGTCAACGCTCCCGTACTTCGACACGTAGTCCAGATACCCGCGAACGCATTTGTAGAGGAGGGTGGGCATCTCCCCGTGGAGCTTCTCATCCAAGTGTGGATCTGCGTTCCGCACTTGCTTGGCAAAGTTCCACGTCACCAGACGACGAAGGATGGACCCGCCGTTATCCTTCCACCCATTTTTCCCGTTCCCACACCCCGGCACCTCGTTCCCGGCTAGGATTCCCGGCGTCTTCCACTGGATAGACTTCGCTTTCTCGTGTTTGATGCTCACCGAGAGATCTTCCCCGCTACACATACTCTGAAACTCGGCCTGCTCAAGGCGTAAGTCGGCTTTTACTTCCGGTGCCAAGTACAGCAGCGCGTCGTAAATCGATCCCAAACCGAACTGTCGCTCGACGTTGTTCGACAACGTACGAATGTCCGACGGTTGGTACCACGAGCGAGCGATCTTCGTGAGGATTGTGGACTTCCCCGATCTGGCCACTCCCTTCAGGAGGGGCACCACCTGCCACTGGTCCAAATCGTTCACCTCGAATGTCAATCGACCCAACATCGCGTACAACCACGACGACACCTCACGGTCGAAGTTTTGGTAGTCCATGATCGATTGGGTCCACGGGGTTGGGATGTCCATCCAGTCGTCCACGTGGGTGAAATCCTCAAACTGTTGATCGAAAAACTTGCACGACGTCTTCGTCGGGTCGAGGACCGCGAACTCCTTGCTGTCGTACTCGAAAAACCTACACGTGTATCCGTTGAGTTCGGACGACCACACCTTCCCCATGAAGACGCCGTTTTGGAACGACCACATGTGTCTACACGGTTTGATCTCCGGGAACTGTGCGTCCGAACAGTTGGTCAAGTGGTTGATGACATCTCTAAAGCCCGTCCCGCGCGACGTGATGTCCTTCCAAAAATCGAAGAACGTGTCCTTGTCCGCGAGCTTGTACACGTACTCCTCTATGCTGCCAATCTCCTTCCACGCCCGGGTGAAGTGCCCGTTCACCGTTCGCTGCACCATGCACTGACCCTTGTAACGACGGACGCCGTTCTGGAACAGGTCGTTCAGGCAAAAGCACAGGGCCCGCTGAAAAGGGGACATCTCGTCGATCTTCTTCTCGTCAATCATAGGCGTCGCGTCGAAGTAGGCCGGGTCCGCGGCGTAACTCGGTTGGACCTTGGTCGGGTCCCTTATGCGCTCTTGGGCCAGGTGATGCAAACGGACATTCTTAAAGGCATCCCTCACCTGCACCTTAAGACGACCCAAACGTTGGGCCATCGTCAGGTCGTGCCCTTCGGCGCAAAAGTCACCGAACGTCGGCTCTTTCGTCGACAACTCGAGCTTGCTCACGTCAGGGTGCGGGAGCGTTCGGATGCGAGAAAGGATCTGTGTCAGGAACTGATTCTCCCGCTCGAGCTTCGAGTGGATGACGGTCAGTTCGACGCTACGGGGGAAACCATCGTCACCGATCTCCTCCGGTGAGAAGAACTGTCTATACCCCAGGCGCGAGATGTCCAGGGGGTTGCACTTTTCGCTCGTGAGCGCCCAGCGTCGCTCGAGAACCTCGACCACGTGGATGAGCTTTTCGTCGCCAAGAGTTTGAATCTGAGACTTCCACGTCTCGAGTTCAATCTCGTCACGATTGGGGTCTTTGTCCACCACATGGATTTTGTTCATGTTGCCTCTTACCCAGACCTAGTGTATAGTCTTTATTAATTTTTCATGGAAGAGAGCATCTTTATGAGGATCTTGTTCTGAACCTCCATCTGCCGAGCCAGGGCGACGAGGGCTGAGCAAACAGTGTCCCCGTCCTCCGTGGTGAGGACGCCGCCCAGCAAGTCCAGGAGCGGGTCCTCTGCACCCTGAAGATCGTCGTCGTCGAAGTCGGGGATCTCACCCTCCTCCAACTCGTCTTCGTCCTCGTCTTCGTCCAGGAGGATGTCGTCCTCGTCCTCGACCACCTCTTGTTCTGGGATTGTGCGTTCGGAAGTCATGTGTCATGGGCTGAGAAAGTTCAGGCCGACACCTGACGCGCCGCGTCAGGCCAGAAAAAAAATCTCATGCTATAGTACAACAACGAAATTTCAAAATGGCTGGTGGTCTCATGCAGCTCGTCGCCTATGGCGCCCAAGATGTCTACTTGACGGCCTCTCCGAAGGTCACCTTCTTCCAAGCGGTGTACCGTCGCCACACGAATTTTGCGATGGAAACCATTGAGCAAACTGTCAACGGTTCTCCGGCCAACTCCGGTCGCGTGTCCGTCACGGTCGCGCGCAACGGTGACTTGATCGGTGACATGTTCGTCGAGCTCAAGGGTAACAGCGCCCTCGTCTCCAACACCAACGGCGTCTCCGCGTGCTGGGCCGCTGAGCGCGCCATCAAGGACGTCACCTTGTCCATCGGTGGTCAACAAATTGACAAGCACTACCAACGCTGGTTCCGCCTCTACTCCGAAATCTACCTTTCGGAAGACAAGCGCAACCAATGGGCGAAGATGACGACCGGTGCCGCGTCGACCTCTTTGTATCTTCCCTTGGTCTTCTTTTTTAACAGAAACCCGGGTCTCGCCTTGCCGCTCATCGCCCTCCAATACCACGAAGTGCGTTTGGACTTCGATTTGACTGACGAATTTGAAACGTATACTGATGGTTCGACCTTCCGCGTGTTCGGTAACTACTACTTCCTCGACACGGAAGAACGCCGACGATTTGCGCAAAAGGGTCACGAGTACCTCATCGAACAAGTCCAACACACCGGTACCGACACCGTCACGTCCGCTGGTGTCATCTCCAAGAGGCTTTCGTTCAACCATCCCGTCAAGGAGCTCGTCTGGTGCTTCTCCCCGAACAACAACAAGGGCTCCAACCTTTGGAACTTCACCTCCAACACCGGTGCCACGGAAGTCATCCTCGAGTCCGCCCCGGCGAACTCCGACTCCCTCGGCTCCTCCAACTGCTTCGTGCCGACCTCCCTCATCGGCGTCCCGGTCCTCGCGGTCGGTGGCAACGGTGGCTCCCACGGCATCCGCGAAGAAGGTGCCGGTTCGTCTACCATGTCCGTCGGTCCGCTCGACAAGTTCAAGCTTGTTCTCAACGGCCAAGACCGATTCAAGGAAATGGACGGAAATTACTTCAACAAGGTCCAATCCTACCAACACCACTCTGGTAACCCGATGCCGGGTATCTACACGTACTCTTTCGCCCTCAAGCCGGAAGAGCACCAACCGACCGGTACTTGCAACTTCTCGCGTATTGACAACGCTCAAGTGTCTGTCACGATGAAGGACGCCCCGGATTCCACTACCATGCACCTTTTCGCCACGAACTACAACGTTTTGCGTGTCCAATCTGGTCTTGGTGGCTTGGCTTTCTCCAACTAAATTTCGTACATTTACTTTTTTTTTCACTAAAAAAATACTAAGATGCACAAACACCTTAGTATTTTCTGTGACTAGTGTAAGTCATGACCACGAACGGGTGGAACATTAACAACGATAATCTCGAACGGATGTTGAGGGGTGTAAGTTACAATTCTAACTCAAACTCGCGAAAGAACACATCCTCTTCGTCCTCCTCCTACAATAACGTCGTCGTCACGCCGGGTGCTCGCAAAGCCATCGTCAACAGCACAGCACGCCAGCTGGCCATTCCACAAAAGTACATCCAACAGACGTATAACCTCGGGAAGGCTCTCGCCGAGTCAGGACCCCTCCCAGAAGCCAGTGGTAATCTCCTTCGCGTCATCTTTTACGTGATCGCCCTATCCAGTGGACAGCCGGCGAAGTTCTTCGAAGGACTCATCAAGAATAAGATCCCCGGCGCCAACCAACTGAACACGGTGTATCGCCAAGTGAAACCGTGGTTGGGGAAACCCAAAGAAATCCTCGTGAACTCCCCGGCGGTGGAGAAGTTTGCGAAATGGGTGCCGAGGACGAAGAACTTAGCAGTCGCCATGGGAAGGCGTCAAGAAAACACAGGATACTCCATCGCGGCTCTCATCGTTGCCTTCTTCGTCACCAGGATCATCGACATCACTGTGACCAGTGCTGCGACTAAGAACCGAAACACAACGTCGAAGATGATCGCCGACCTTCAACGACAATTCCGGGGGACGATGATGTTCGTGGCTACTTTGTTTGCCACCACGTACTCGTTGGACGTTAGCAAACAACGAATGTGGATGTTGTTGGGTTCACTGACGATGGCGGCCCTTGGTAAGTATGTCAAGGGCAGCAATACGGTAACCAGGGCTCTCGCACTTCGGTAATTTTTTTGTCGTCTATTATCAGATGTCCAACAACAACACCAATAACGAAGGCGGTGGTGGAGCCATCATCATCGTCTTGCTGTTGTGCTGTCTCGTAGCTTCGGTCGTCGCGGGGGGTGGTTGGTGGTGGATGTCTACCGATGGTGGCAAAAAGGACTTTACCTTCCCGTTCCAGTCGGAAAAGAAGAAGAAGAGCGGTGGCGGTGGAAGCGGTGGAAGCGGTGGAAGCGGTGGAAGCGGTGGTGGCACCCAGGAAGACCTGTCTGTCGGTGAGCAAAAAGAACCGTGCAGGACGGGCGAATGGACGGACGAGGGCGATTGCGTCGAAGGTAAAATGAAACAGGTAAGAACGGTGACGGGCGATTGCGGTGACGACGTCGAAGCAGAGCAAGAAGTCCCATGTTGCAGTCCGGGTGAATGGAAGAACGAAGGGGTGTGTCGTAAACTTCCCGGTTCAGAATTACCAGATGAGGTCTCTCAGAAACAGGTGCGAACACTCGTCGGCGAGTGCCCATCACACGTCAAGACGGAGCAAGAAGTGGCGTGTTGTCTGGTGACTAAAGATTGGTTTGAGATTTCACCTTGCACATTTGGGAATAAGGCGTACGACCGGAGAAAGCTGGAAGGCACGTGTCCAGAGGAAGAGTGGCCCACAGTACGAACACGAGATTGCACATTTAGTCACCCCAACTGCGCAGCCGCTGATACTAATGCAGACTGCCCGAAGTGGGCCAGAGCCAAATTATGTGATAATGGTTGGTATTGGGATTGGATGCAAACAAATTGCGCAACTTCGTGTCAAAGGACGGGTGCCAAGGCGAAGTATGATTACGGTAAATCGACGTGTCGAGCGCCAGATTTCGAGACGTGGTGTGTGGACACAGCCACCGACTGTGAAGCACGCAAGGCGAGAGGTGAGTGTGACACGAATTATTGGAAGAATTGGATAGAGTGTAAGAAAACGTGTGAGGTGTGGGGATGTCAAGCAACCAATTTTGGCACACACAAACCCGACGATGATTACTGGTATCGCAACTGGGTCGATGGGAACGAACAAAACAATGCCTGGAAAGATTCTGCCAGCGGGACATTCAAGCCAGATTGGTGTTCCTATAGTGGTAGGTATTGTAAATTCGATCCTAGGCCAGGGTATGACGGACCCGGCAAGGACGGTGTGATAGAACCAGGTTATTACTACGGTTTATCATCATTTCAAGGAGGCATATAACGTGATTCACTCCCCGAGGATGTGCGAGAAGGAGCGTTTCATTGGCAATCTACAAAGCCAAGCATTAAAGCGATCGAATAGGGTCATCGTTTTAATGTTTGTGAATGTTATTTTTAGAAAGGAAAACTTATTCTTCCATGATCGGGCAGCATCGACCCTTGGTGTGGAAATTGTCGTTCTCTTCGTCGTACACAAAGTCCAACTTGGTCAGGGCTTGGGTGTGAGTTCGGCAACCCAGCTGGTTCAGGTCCATGCCCGCAGTCACACTGAGGGCCGCGGGACGCTTTTGTCCATTACCCAAATCCACGGAATCCGGTGTATGTACCCCGGACGGTCGTGGGTGTTGATAATCGTTGAGGTCGTAGCAGCCCTCGGTGTTCAGTTGGCGTCCACACTGGTAGTCGATCTTGAGCTTGTTCCCGACTTTTTTAATCTCGTACCCGGCGAGGGCCTTGTTCCCACAGTCCATCTTCCACTTTTTCAAACGATTGACCCAGTCGCCCGTGTCGTCGTCAATCTTGATGGACGCCGTGCTTTTAATCTCCGGTTCGACAATCGGCAAACCTTGCAAACACGCGTGCTCCATCTGGTAGTTCCCGTTGCGTCGCCAGATGTGCGTTCGCTCTTCATCCGGTACTTCTTGATCTTCCTCGTCAGTCGCTCTGTACCAGTGCGAGTGCCATCTGTGGAAGTACATCGCGCCTTGAGGACCACACGTCATCCCTCGATTAGCCAAGAAGGACAAGTCCCCATTGGCGTGCGCACCCGAAGACGCGGTGATGCTCGTGTCCGTGGACCACAACTGCGCACCCTGCCACGTCGGTTTCCAGTATTCCTTGAGAATGCCATACTTTTTCATCAACCAGTTCTCAACCTTGACAATCTCTTCTGTGGTCAACTCTCTGTCGTAAATGACCATCTCCGCGATCCCCCACTCCGAAGTTTCGCCCGTGCCACCCCATCCACCGGCGTACGCCTGACCGTAATTGACGCTCACTTGAGTCGGGGTGCCACACGCCCCGTTGGTCAGACCGCTGCGCTGAATGCCATTGCGTCGCAGCAAGGTCTTTTGGTCGGTGTGTTGGAGCCATTGATGTTTGTACTTTTGAGTTCCATCCCAGTGGGCCATTGTATAGCACGACTCACGGTGCGCCATACCGGTGTGCCCGGCGTGGAATCCACTCAACCAGTTGGTGTCCGTACCGTCAAAGATGCGCGCTTGCTTGGCGTTGTCATCGCTCATGTAGCGCGCGATGTGGAAGAAAGTGAACTTCTTACCCGTGGTGATGGCGGAGGTCGGAATGCGGAATCCATCCTCCTGGTAGCCAAAGACGTAGTTGAAGTTGAAGTCACCGTCTCCCTCCACCTTCTCCGGATTCCCTCGGAACTCTGTGATGTCATTACCCTTTCCAGACTTGTCGGCCCACTTGGGCCCGTCCATTTCGTAACTGTCGGCGTCGTACCACGCAACCAACCCCTCGATCGTTTCCGGTGAGGCGTCGGGGTCCTCGTTTGTCAAGGTCACGCCCGTGGTCGTCGATTCGTCTTCGGGCACGAAGTCCGCTTGGTCCCCACCGGAGTCTTCAAGTCCCATCGCAGTGGCTTCGTTTCGTCCTATATCCTCCGGAGCGATGTCTTCTGGTGCCGGGGCCGGGGCTGGTGATTTCGATTTCATGGTCATGGCCGCCAGTACCACGGAGGCGATGACTAATATTACAATAACACCGGCTATGATAGCTGTGGACATGATGTATGCTCAGATTTTTTTTCCTTACACGTCCTCGAGTGCGCAGCACGTGGCCTTGTAATCGAACCCTTCGCCACCTCGGGAGGCATTCGATATCAACTCAAGCTTTGTCAAAACTTTCGGGTGGCACGTGATTTCCTTGAGGTCCAACCCTTCGAAGAGGTTATCGGCGTCCGCCTTGGCCCAATTGCCGTGTTGGAACCCGTACTGCTCTGTGCACGACCTCTCGTCCGTCCCCGCCGCGGAACACTTGTATTCGGTCTTTACCTTGTTCCCAACCTTTTTGAAGCGGAACGACTGAATGGGTTTGTTCCCACAGTCCAAGTCCATCAACTTCTTCATCTTGTCCGTCCACACTCCACCTTCCACGGGCACAGACGGCGTGTTCTTCGACGTCGCCTCACCGGCGTCGAGGGTCGTTCCAAGCTTACACCCGGTCTCGTAGTAAAACCACGTGTTCGGGATGTGTGACTCAGTCGTCGCGTCCCACGACTTGTGACGGTGCATGCGCGTCATGTACATGGCCCCGTTGGGACAGGACGCTCCGTGATTGTGGAGTGCAGCGACGTCCATGTCGTTCTCCAAGTTGGCTGCATTGGTCGTCCACGCACTGATTCGCGCGAAGGGACTGATCTTCCACTTGTTCATGAGCCAGTTTTCGATGGACTTTTGTTCCTCACGATTCAACTCTCGGTTGAAGAAGATCACCTCACCGACCAACCAGTCCGAAGCCTCATTGGCGCGAGCCTCGCCATTGTTAATGGACATCTGACTCGGGCGAGCCGCGCTGCTGTTGTGGTATTCACCGCTAATCTGCACACCGTTCACGTTGAGTTGGTGCTTTTGATCGGTGTACACCTTAAATTTTGTCGGGTCGTTACCAGTCCATGGAAAGGAGACCCACCCTGAGCCAGTTCTGTGGGCGACGCGGTCCTGTGAGTTCCACAGACCACTCAGGTAGTTGTTATCGACACCGTCGAAGACTCGACCCATAGAGCCACCTTCGCTGTACTTTGTCACGTGGAACAAGGTGTGTGGCTGGGCCGTGGTCATGACGGTGGTTGGGAATCGCAATCCGTCCTCGGTCGAGCCGACAAGAACCTTTCGACCAGACACTTCGTCCGTGTCCACAACCGGGGCTCCGAGGATCTCCGTGACGTCGTTCCCGTTCCCTGATTTGTCCATCCATTTGGACTCCCCTTCGTCCCAACTGTCACCGTCGTACCAACCGACCAAGCCGTCGATGGTATCCGGGGATGCACCTTCTGATTCAACTTCACCTGCAAAGTCCGAGCCTTCGTCACCTGCTCCAATATTCAATTCATCGGGTGAGCTTTTGTCCACGGTCGCACGTTGCACAGCCTGATTGGCCAAGTCGTCCACCTTTGCTTGCAAGGGGTTAGACTCCGCCGAGGTCGGTGATGGGCTGGGACTACCACTCATTTTCAAGAATACAGCCACGAGTACGCCTAAGCAAATGAGAATCACGACACCAGCGATGGCGGCGCCCTTCATTTGTATCTGCGTAGATTATTTTTTTTATTCGTCCTCGAGGGCACAGCATCTGAATTTCCACTTGAGCTTGCCTTCATCATCGACGAGTTCATTCTTCGTGATGACCCTGTTCGGTCCACAGTCGGGTCCGTTGAGGTGAAGCGCTTGCATCATTCCAACGTCCTTGGCGTTTTCATCCGCTTGTAAACCGTGCCCGACATCCTTCGATTCTTCCCGACACGAGTTCGGGTTCACGCGGTGGCTGCTGCAACCATACTTCATCTTGATTTTGCGATCGCTGACGTCTTCCCACTTGATGTCGTTCACCGGTTGATCACCGCAATCAAAATTGAAATTTTGATAGCTCTCCCACCATGGCTTCTCGCTGTCATATTCAGCAGTCTTGGTTTCTTTGTACTCAATCGACCCGTTCTTCATTCCGTTGACGCAATACATAGAGAGGTCCCTGTTACCGTTCGGCACCCAAGCCTCCTCTTCTTCGTCGTAACGGTGATGCCTGTTCATGTGGATGTTATACGCTGCACCTTCCGGGCCGCACGCGTTTCCGATTTGGTCGAGATTTCTGAGCCCTTCACCTTTGGACCAGATCGTGTGCATGTGAGTTGGTTGGCGCACGGGGCGACGGAGACCCCACTTCTTGAGGAGGTAGTTCTCGACGCGAACCATGTCGTCGATGGACAACTCACCGCGGTAGATGATCACTTCACCCACGTTCCACGCCGTGCGCAAACCTTCGTCTTCACCCGCGTTGATTGTGAGCTGGCGAGGGATCGCCGCTGAGTAGTTTGTGAGACCGGTGCGATTCACCCCGTTCCATCGCAGGGTGTGTTTCTGGTCCGTGACGACATTCCAATTTTTGAGATCTCCTTCATTCATGCGATTCCAGTGGGCGACCCATCCACTTCCGGTCCGATGCGCCGTTGCAACAATCGGGGTGTTATCGTGTGCAAAGTATCCAGAAACGAAGTTGTTCGTCGTCCCGTCGAAAATGCGACCGAATTGATCGGTAGAACCGAAGCGGGCAACGTGGAAGAGGGTGTACTTCTTTCCCGAGGTCATGGTCTCGACCGGGAACTTCACACCGTCATCTTTACCTCCCGCGAGGTACTTGAGGTCTGAGCCTTCCTGGGTTTCGACTTGGGGTTCACCGTTCACCTCCGTGGCGGTGTTATCTTGGCCTGAGAGGTCGCCCCACTTGTCCCCCTGCCATGAGTCGGCAGTGTACCAACCAACGAGGTTGGCGATATCTTTGGGAGACTCCACGATGGGAGAACTGTCTTGGATGACTTCGAAGACTGCACTCGACTGGTCGATTTCTTCATTCGCATCAAACTGACCGGCGACCGTGCGCGGGTCATTCCTGGAAATCTCTTCTTCGGACATCGCTGGCCCCTCGAAAGTTGGCAAGGCGGACGGACTGTCGTCCCCTCGCATCATAAAGACGGCGATGAGAGCGCCGGCTACGACGACCGCTATAAAAATTACAACCCTGCGATCCATGTTTGGTACTAGTTTTAGCACACATAAAAAATAAGATGGTTGTTAAAACAGATGAACGTCGACGTTTACACCGACGGGTCATGCCTTAAGAACCCGGGTCCTGGTGGATACGCCGCCGTGGGTCCTGGGTGGGAAATCGTCGGTGGTGCCGCACACACCACGAACAACGCCATGGAAATGACCGCCGTGTGCGTGGCCCTCGAGCGAGCGGCCGAACTGTGTATGGACGAGGTGACCATATGGACCGACAGCCAGTACGTGAAGAACGGGATCACGTCGTGGATCGATGGGTGGAAGAGGAAGGGGTGGAAGACATCCACAGGCGCACCCGTGAAAAACAAGGAGTTGTGGATGCGAATGGACGTTTTGAGGGCGCGTCTCAATGTGAAATTTAAGTGGGTCAAAGCTCACAACGGTCATCCCCTGAACGAAAAAGCTGACACCCTCGCCCGCGACCGCGCTAAATTATTTCTGAAGCAGTCACAAGTGAAAGTGGAATGATCATCACGAACGAGCGTGAGTACTTCCACAAAAAGTCGGAGGACCTTCTGCGTTCGTGGAGGGACAAGAGTGCGGGTTACAGATGGCTTCACAACCACGCCCGTTTGCACTTCGAAAAGATTCACGATTGGTTGACCTATCCGAGCATTATCATTGGCGCGCTTTCAGGCCTTGGCGGGTTCGCATTCCTCAATCCCACAGGTGGTGAGGTTCCCGACGAGGCGCGTAATTTTCAAATAGCCTTCGCCACCTTGAACGTCATCGGTGGCATCCTCACGAGCGTGTCGAAGTTTAGTCAGTCGTCGACGCTCATAGAGAGACACTCGACCGCCTCGAACGCGTACAGCAAACTCTACCGGTCCATAGACATGGAGCTGAGTCTCGAGCCCGAGCACAGGGAGAAGAAGAGTTACCACGAGCTGGTGCGCATCTTCCGTGAGCAATACGACAAACTATTAGACGACAGCCCAGATGTGCCGTGCGTATCCATTCTGGCATTTCAGGATAAGTTCAAAAACGACACGAGGGCGAAACCGGAGGTGACGAACGGGTTGTCACCGGTGATAAAGGACGAATCCTCGACGCTTTTGACGGTCCTGAACAAGTGGAAGGGCGCCCTGAGTCGGTCTAACTCCGAAGAATTTGAAGGAACACCGTCACCAGTATCAACAGTGTGAGAAAGTCCCAAGTCGTCATCTCGTACCCGATGAGGGGCACCCTGAAAAGTTTGTACGACATCCCGTGACATAGGTTCTTTTCACCCCTGTTCCCGCGGATGGCTCGAAGCACGGACGGGCACGCCTCCTTCTTCCTGTTCGTGCTCTTGTCCTCGCTCATCACGGAGTCTTCGTCGGTCCAGAAGCTGTTTTCGTCGTCAATCACCTTGCGGAAGCCATTTCCCATCCGGTTCGTCTCTAAATCGAATTGATCCTGGAAACGGTGGTTGACAATTTTCCGCGCACCCTCTTTGGTGATGAAATAGGCCGCGGCCGATCCGGACAAGGGTAGGGGTTTTCCTCGCGGGCACAACCCGTCACAGTGCAAGGACAGCATGTCCCAGTCACCCTCGCGGTGCAGACGGGCGTCGAGTTCGCGGCGATTGGTGAATTTGGGGTAGGCGTCGTCTTCCAGGATGAGGGCCACGTCGTTGTCGTCGTGGTGCAGGAAGTGCTCGATGGTCTTAATGTGACTGTAGCAGCACCCCATGTTGGATCGAGGCATCGCCCACTTTGCGTGCGGGAGGAAGTGCCTGTCCATCTCGTCCTCCGTGATCGCCTCGTGGCGCCACCCAGACACACGCACGGGGTAGATGTCCAGGGCGAGGAGGGCCGACGACTGCGCCTGGTACCTTCCCGGTTGGTCGTCTAGATTGATGACGTAGGTCGTGAAGGCCATTTAAGATATAGAAGAGATATATTATAACCATGAAGTGCCCGTCGTGCGACGCCAAGTGCTGTTTCACGGATTTGATGGATTGTAAGAAATGTGACAAGGAGGTGTGCATCGCGTGCCGTCTCCCGGAGAATCACAAGTGTCCGGGGTTGGACATGATGCGTGAGGAGCAGAGGGAAAAACTCAAGGCCCAGCTTGAATCCACCAAGCCCGAAAATAATCTCCACTTTTAATACAGATGAAGGCACCTCCTGTTTTGCCCACCCTTATGGTGGTCCTCGGCTTCTTAGGTCTCTATAGGCACACGGGGATAAACTACCTTCCTAACGGAGCGAAGAAGATTTTAGATGGGCCATTTTTATATGGATTAGTCATCTTATTTCACAGTATGTACGGGGCGAGTGGCATGGTTGAAAAACCCAAGTTCATTGGTGCGGTGCAAAACAACAAGTTTTTCAAGTGGTTTACACTTCTTTTGTTATCGTACGCGGCGGTTCGAGACCTCGAGGACGCCCTCTTCCTCACCGTACTCTTCTTGGGCTTAACACAGATGTCACGCGATCCTGAAGAGAGAAAGAGACACCCGTACATCTTGTAGGTGCCGATTGCTTCCTCGGTCGCTTGGTCCCGCGCGTGTGCTTTGACATGTATTCCTCGAAAACCTTGCGTTTTTCAGAGTTGATCACGTCATCTCCCGTGTTCCCGTGTTTATTCTTGTGGGTGTTGATCCACATCTCAGACCACTTGGAGTTTCGATCTTGGATGTCTCGCATGAAGGCGTAGAGTTTGTCCATTTCATATCCTTGGAACGTCCCATTCAAGATGAAGTACTGGACGTGGAAAAGATCCTTTTGGATGATGGCCGGCGTGGTCTGGGTTCGGTGTTGCTTCCACAATTTGAAGAGCATTGTGATGTGGTTCTTCAAATCGTCGAAAAACTTTCGTTGCTCGCTGGAGGTCAGTTTCGCGATGACTCTTTCTATTTTAGAGTTTTCTTTCTCCAGCGTGCTCAGCGACGACTTCATGATGATGACGTCCTTGACGTTTCGCGAGTCCTTGTGGTCGACAAAAAAACGCGTGAGCAAGTAGTTGGACGCCAAATGGTATATCAGGACCATGTGACAGAAACGCGAGTTGTTTTCAAAGTTCTTGACCATTGTCGCGTCATCCTTGAAATCCCGGAAGAAAGACAAGGTGTAGAGACGGTTCACGAACACGTATTCGCTAGACATGAGCTTGGAGTTGAGCCACTCCCCACCCTTGAGGACGGCACCTTTATTCCGGCGGGTGAATAGGAGCTGTTGCTGTTCACCCGTCAGATCCCTGTATATGCAAATAGTGATGGTGAGATCTAAGAAATAATTCCTTTGATCTTCGGTGTATTGACTGAACAGGTTGCCTTCGAGATCCCGGAGTTCATCCGCGATGTACATGCGGACGGTCTCGAACCTGTGACCCGCGTCCAGGAGCCAGTAGCCCTTGTTACTACCAGAGGACACGTGATTCACGAGCCAGTTTTGGTCGGCGCACATGTTCTTGCAAAGAGAATCGATGTACTCCGCGCGCTCGCGGGTGGTCCACGCCTCCGTCGGATCTCGTTGACCATCCGGGTACATGTACTTCGTGCTCTCACGCTGTTGATCCATGATGATCTGACTGATAGATTTACTCACGGGGCGGCCGACGAGGTTCACGTAGATGTCCTCCGGGATGAGGCCTAGCTTCGTCCCGTTCGATGTTCGTGTCATGGGCCACTGCTTCGTCATGATGCGTCGTTTAATAACCGTCTTCCAAGCTGTCGCGGTCCATGTCCGGGTTTTGGCGGGAAAAGAATTGCCTCTCACCGTGGTCCCTGTGTTGTATTGTACTGGGAAAAGACCTATCGAGGGCCATACAGTGTCGCAAGTCTTTGTAAAAAATCCTCGCACCGCGGGCGATGAGATCTTCCAACTTGTTGTCTATGTGATTGTCTTGGGGGTACAACATTTTTTCAAATTTTTGCATATTGTGGACGTGAATCACGTATGCTTTCATCCCACTGATCCATAAAACCTTCTCCAACCTTCCAAGACGTTCGGACCCCTTAAGGCGGTTGTGGCAGTGGAAGAAGATCATTTCGAAATTGTCGTTGGACTCCCTTATGGCCTCCTCGACCTCTCGGTAAAAATCATCGTTCAGGATCTTGACGTTGTCCTCGACTACCAAGGCGTACTTGGCCCCGGCGTCCCGGGCGCGTCTCCACGTGCTCACGTGCGCCTTCTGGGCCCCTATGGCACCCAGTTGGAAGAAGGTGACGTTCGGTCGGATGAGTTCGGGGCGGTAGTACATCTCCAAACTCTTTTTGAAGTACATCGGGTCGACGTCGTTCTCGAACTCCCTCGCACCCGTGGGAGTGGTCGTGTCCGGGCCGTACACCTGTTCCACCGGGACGTTCGGGTTGTGGTTCTCGTAGAACATCGCCTGCCTGTCTTTGCACTGGGGCATGGATATCATGTACATCTTGTAGGACAACGCGTCCCGACGCTTGTTCTTTAGGAGCGCCCAGGTGATGAGCACGAAGAGGCCTGCGAGCACGAGGATGGTTCGGAACATCTATCATAGTCCGAGATTTTTACTTTTCAAGATTACAACTACGACCACCAAGGTCGTGATTGTTATTGTTCGAACCAAGTTCTTTCCTGTTTTGGGAGACATACCCTTTCGTGGTCACGCACCGGCTGATATTGTTGTCCTTAAGGAAATCACTGAGGGTATGGTCGTTCCTCGTGGTCCAATACGTGGGTCGGTTCCGCTCCATGTACTTCTTAAGGAATGACTTTTTCATCACCAAGGCGTGATTGCACAACAGTTGGGCATTGGTGTTCGTCTTGTGGAGGTTCTCGCTGATTTGAGTAAAGTTGCTGCGGTCACAACTCGCCCAACAGTACCCGAGGAAGAGCACCTCACAGTCCACGCGCTTGAACTCCTCCACCGCCTCGAAGATGCTGGCCCTCGACACTTCGAAGATGATGTCGTCCTCCAACACCATAATGGTCTCGTACCCATTCACGTAGGCGTCCCAGTAAACCATGAAGAAGCTCAGGGCCACTGGGAGTTTAGTCATCTGCCTGAATAACATACGGTTCAGGGGATGGTAGGTCTGCGACAGACGCCTGTAGTCGTCCATGTCCAAGTCGTCGGGCTTTATGGCGTCGAAAAACTTATAACGCACACCCAGCTCGGCCATCTTGCCCTTGGCGTACTCCTTCCTCGATGGCATGCATATGCAGTAAGCCATGTCCACCGGGCCGCTGTCACCCTGCATCAAGGTGAACCTGGACTTGAAGCGGTTGTAGACACCCGTAGGGGAGTGATCCTTCGTGGTGTCGGCCACGGGGACAACCTCTGGGTGACACGCCCTCCTCGTGCCGTTCCACAACTTCACCAGTCGTCCCTCGTAACTCATCTTCTCGCACACTTTCTTCGGGTTATCCCACCCGTGGCGAACGGTGTCCAAGTACGGCCCCTTCTCCGCGCTCTCCGTGACGATGTCCGCACCCTTGGAAATCTTCATCGAACTCACATACGGGATGAGGTAGTCACCGTTTTGTCCGATGATGTCCCTGTAGTGTTTGTTCACCTCCTTGTAGTTCGGGTCTTCGAAATCCTTGAGGGTCTGCTCGAACCACTTCACCAAGAACGGGTGCTCTGGGACGGGACTTTGGATGAAAAAGTTTTCGAGACACACCAACCCATCCTTGCTGAACCTGTCAGCCTGGAAACAGAAAAACTTTCCACTCGGCAACCATTCGAGGGGTTCGGTGAAGAAGACTGAGGAGTCGATCCACACCCCGCCGTACTTGCGAAGGACGTAAAAGCGAATGAGGTCGGA
>Ga0255774_10000272_pt1 | contig 48234 bp, 28 predicted proteins | sample 101ome_17_FD_179972 | JGI IMG/M metagenome (GOLD analysis project Ga0255774, IMG submission 179972) | Coastal salt marsh microbial communities from the Groves Creek Marsh, Skidaway Island, Georgia - 101407AT metaG (version 2) | ecosystem: Environmental > Aquatic > Marine > Intertidal zone >... | reverse complement strand
CGGAATCGGTGATGGAGGGGCGCGCGCGCGCGCGCGCGAGGGAAGACGCGGTGCGCGACGGTGCGCCCGGTGCGATCGTTCGAGGCATCGCGAAACCGGGCGAGGACGATTGGTGCGCGCGGGGTGGAGGGGGCGGGGACGACGACGGGGACGAGGACGGCGACGGGGACGCGCGGCGGGACGGGCCGCCGGCGTCGCCGACGACGGCGTCGCCGATGCGAGACGGGGTGAAGCGCGCGCGAGGTATCGTTTCTGAGGAGGAGGAGGAGGAGGAGGAAGAGACGGACGCGGAGGTGGCGGATGAGGCGTTTAAATCGGGCAAGGCGGCGCTGCAGAGACGCGACTTTGAGGAGGCGTTGCGGTTGTTCGCGTACGCCGAGGCGCGGTTACCGCGTCGGTTCGCGGATGCGCGCGAGAAATTACTCAAGACGATCGATCAGACGCGCGCGTTGATCGAACAGGGAGCAGAGGAGGAGGAGGGGGAGGAGGAGGAGGAGGAGGGCGACGACGGCGCGACGGCGGAGGACGAGGCCGGCGAACGCGTCGACGACGACGCGTACGTCAACGACGACGCGTTCGATTCCGCGACGGATGACGGGTGGAGCGAAACCGACGCGTCGCTCGCGGACGACGCGTACAGAACCGCGGTGTGGTTGCTCAAGACGGCGTTGGAGGAGGACAGGACGCCGGATAAGGAGAAGATTCGCGATTTATTAGTGCGCGCGAGACAATTTTGTCCTCCGTCGTGCGGCGGCGCGGTGGAGCGCATCGACTCTCTGTTGGATCGTCTCGATCGGTATTAGCGACTAGGTACTAGCGATACTAGAATACAAACAACAGCGATAGTCTACAAGGGGGAGGGAAAGAATCGTTTTCCCGCGAACAAACGAAGAATCATACGTCGGCGCGCTTTTCACAAGCCGTGATCGACGAACATCTCCCTCGCCACGCGGTGTAAGACGGCGTGTCTGCTCGCGAGTTCGTCGATGTCTGGCGAGTACCCACCGCCGACGACGCCCGCGATCGGAATCCCTGCGCCGATGACGGTGTCTAGAACCATGCGTTCGCGCCGATACAAGCCTTCGACGGACAACTCCAAGTGTCCGAGCGAATCGTTCGCCGTCACGTCTACGCCGGCGTCGTAGATGACAAAATCGGGCCTAAACTCTTCGAGACTCTCTCGAAGCGCGCCGGAGACGACGGACATGTACTCGTCGTCGCCCATGCCTCGCGGAAGCTCGACGTCTCGCGTCGACGTCGCCTTGCGCGCCGGGAAATTCGACGCGGCGTGCGCCGAAAACGTGTACACGCGAGGCTCGTCTCGTAATATCGACGCGGTGCCATCGCCCTGATGCACGTCCAAATCCACGATCATCACGCGAGACGCCGCGCCCGCGTCGAGCACTCGCAACGCGCTCACCGCCAAATCGTTGATGATGCAAAATCCGCTCCCCCTGTCTTTGTGCGCGTGATGGGTCCCTCCCGCCGTGTTCACCGCCAATCCCGTCTGAAGCGCCAATTCACACGTCAACATCGTCCCCGACACCTCCATCAGCGTTCGCTCCACCAAATCATCCGACCACGGCAATCCAATCTCTCGCGTCGCCTTTGCGCTCAGCGCGCTCGCGCACACCGCCCGCGCGTACGTGTCGTCGTGCGCCGCGCACAATTCATCCAACGTCGGCGTGCGCGCCGGCACGAAGACGTTCGCGTCATCCACGATCCCTTCCGAACGACACACGTCGTACACGCGCTGAAACACCGACATGGGAAACCGATGATTGGGCGGCATGATTGGTTTACTGTACGAGACGTGATGCACCACGGGGACGCGCCCATTCGCCCCCGGTCGCCGCGTCGACTCGAACGCGTCCACCGCGGACGCGAACGCGCGAGTGACGACGCGAGGCGTCATATTCGCGCACCGCGCGAGCGTCGCCGCGAGCGCGCGCATGTCTCTGCCGCGACGCCCATCATCAAGCCCCCTGGGCCTTCTCGTGCGCCACACGCGCGCGCGTCGTCATGCTCGCCCGCCTCGCCTCGCGCGTCTCGCGCGCGCGCCCGACCGACGCGACTCGCGTTCTCGTGCGCGCGTTCGCGTGACGAAGCGCCCTCGGGAACGCCCCGCCGACGCGCGTGCACGTGGAATACGACGAGTCGAGGCACCTCGACGCGTTTCTCATCGTCGCCGACGCGCTCGAGGAGGCGTTCCCGAACGTCTTGGTGGACGGGAACGACGCGCGCGCGCTCTCGAACGAAACCCCACGCCAAGGTTCGTTCGAGGTGGTCGTGTGCGATCGCACCGTCGAGGCGGAGCACGGGGAGGACGCCGCGCTCGCCTCGGTCCTCGGCGAGACCGCGGCGTTCAGCGCGCTCGCCGCCGGTCGACCGCCGACCGCGCTCGAGGTGATCGAGGCTTTGGAAACCATCGTCACCGCCGATCGATTGGGCGTCGCCGACGGATTCACCACAGGGTCCACGGGATGCGGCTGAGGCCCTTTCGCGCGTCCGCGAAGCGCCTCTCCAAGCGCCTCCACGCGAACGAACGAATACCCATGACACGCGCGCGTCTCAAACGTTTCACCACGAAACGCACGCGCGCGTCGACCCATTTCGATTCGTTCGTCGCGCATGTACGTCGACGACGTAGACACGCGTCGCACACGCGCGCTGAGAGACGCGTGACGCGATAGATACGAAACACTACCGAGAAAACGAACCGTCATTCGCTTTTTCGCCTTCATTCCGAGACGACGACGACGCGTTGACCGCACCTCGCGACGCGCGCGCATCGATCGATCGACGTCCCGCGTTCGCGCGTTCGATCGATCGAATGGCGGACTCGTCCTCGTCCACGCCCTCGCGCGCGCGTCGCGCCGTGGCGCACGCCGTGGCGTCGCGCGCGACGCGCATCGACGCGTCGCGTCATCACGCCGCGACGATGATGGAGATGATTAAAGAGACGACGACGGACGACGGGGACGACGGAAGGGCGCGACGACGACGGGCGAGGGTGCGTGAGACGATCGCGCGCGTCGCGGTCGTCGCTCGATGCGTCGATCGCGGTCGGTCGGTCGGTCGGTCGGTGGTCGCGCGCGCCGTGTGTCATCATTCATTCGTAGACTGACGAAGGACATTTTCGTCGCCGGGAGAATCGCGCAGAGAGAATTGGAACGAGAGGTGACGCGATTGCGAGAACACGCCGAGGCGATGACGTCGGCGCTCGCGCGCGATGATTTGGAGGCGTCGACGCGGGCGAGGGCGGAGACGGCGGTGCGGGAGTGCGCGGCGGATATCGCGTGGTTCGAAACGGCGACGTCGGCGGCGGAGGAGGAGGCGGAGGCCGAGGAGGCGGGTGAGGAGGAGGAAGACGCGGCGCGCGAACCGACGACGCCGAAGAAAACGGAGGCGCGCGATGCGAACGGGGGGGCGCGACGCGGGACGACGTCGACGTCGTCGACGCCGGATGGGTCGTCGGGAAAGAAGAAGAAGGCGAGACGCGACGGCGACGCGACTCCGATCGAGTCGCCGACGCGGGCGGATGGGCCGCACCCGGATGCGTTCATTTTTGATTTACCGGGAGACGGGGCGTTGACGCTGGAACAACTATCGGCGGGTGGACACGCGTATCGCGCGCGATCGTCGCGAAAAGACGCCGAAGAAGACGTCGAAGGAGACGCAGTCGCCGCCGCCGCCGAACCCGCGCGAGAGGCCACCGACGACGACGCCGACGTCGAATACGACGTCGGTGTGCGCATATGCGGCGTCACCGTGCGCGATCCGAACGTTGATCATCGTCTATTGGAGATGGGAATGCGGAACTTGCCGCCGGATGGTTCGCCCGATCGCCAATGGCGCCTCTCGTCGGCGCGCATCGAGGCGAAACGCGCGGCGAAGACGAACAAGTGCGCCAATATTCCCGCCTCGTATCCCACCAAGGCGCCTCACGGATTGGTGAACCCAGAACTCTTCAAACGTCTCGACGCCGACGCCCTCTTCTTCACCTTTTATCACGGCCGAGACGTCACGCGAACGCTCGCCGCGCGCGAGCTCGCCGCCTCCAACTGGCGATTTCACAAAACGCTCGGCTGCTGGTTTGCGCGACTCTCCCCACCCGACGTCATCGACGAACACGAGGGATTCGAGACCGGTCAGGTGATTTACTTCGATCACAACATGCGCGTCAACGAAGCCGACTCGTCGTCGTCGGGATGGTGCCAACGCAGTCGAAGCAACTTTACCAGTCGATACGAAGACTTCGCGTGACCGCTCACCTCGACCGTCACCGCGACGCGCGTTCGTTCATTCGTTCACGCGCACGCACGCACGCACACACACACACACACACACACACACGCACACGCACGCACGCACGCATGCATTCACACACACGCATACGCATCGACGAATCCATTCCCCGAACGGCGCGTTCAAACGCCTCGACCCCAGCTGTCCCTCGCCACTCATTCATCCGCAGACGCCCGCGCGCGGGATCGCGATCGCGATCGTCTCGCCCGCCCGCGACGTCGACGGCATGCACGACTACACCCTCACCGTCCCCGACGCGGATGGTAAATCGCGTCGGTTCGTCGTGCGCTTCCCGTACGTCGCGTATGAGAATCAGGTGGTGTTCATCGAGCGCGCGCTCGGCGCCATGGTTCGCGGTGAATCGGCGCTGTTGGAGTCCCCGACGGGGACCGGGAAGACGCTGTGTTTACTCGCGGCGTCTCTCGCGTACGCGCGCGCCGCTGGGAATCGAAAGAAGCGAAAGTTTCGAGAGGATGTGCGATCGATGAAGGCGACGTTGCGGCGCGGGGACGTCGACGAGGCGGAGACGACGCGAGGGGGGCATGCGTCCACGTCGGCGCCGACGACGGTGGAGACGATCGATTACACCGATGAAGTGGTAAAGAGAGAGCGGACCAAGGCGCCGGTGGTGGTGTACGCGACGCGGACGCACTCGCAGGTGAGTCAGGTGGTGCGAGAGTTGAAATTGTTGGATCCGACGACGCGCGCGACGACGCTCGCGAGTCGAAAGCACGCGTGCGTGAGGAAAGACGTGCGCGAGATGACGGGTAAACGACAGAATGATGCGTGTTCGAAACTGTTGGCGGAGCGCAAGTGTAGCGCGAAGAACACGCTCGATATGGGGTTGGAGAAACGATTGATGAATTTTCAGTTGTTCGGCGACGGCGTGGACGACATCGAGGATTTGCTGAAAAAGGGGCAGAAGAATGGACCGTGTCCGTTTTATCTCTCGAGAACGCGATGCGCGGACGCGGAGATCATCTTCATGCCGTACAATTACTTGCTCGATGCCGACGTGCGGAGAGGTTTGGACATCGCGTGGTCGGAGGCGGTGGTCGTCGTGGACGAGGCGCACAATCTCGAATCCTCCGCCGCCGATAGCATGAGTTTCTCGCTCACCGCGGGTACGCTCGCAAAGGCGATCAAGGAAGCGAAGCGCGCGAACGAGACGAAACTCACGTACGACGACGACAGCGGCGAAGGCATCGTCCTCGAAGGACAGAGGGATGTTTTTGAGCGCGGAATGGGCAAGGAGGCGGCGGCGTTCAAGGCGGAAGACTTTGAGCGTTTGGCAAAGATGCTCGTGCAACTCGAGCAAAACATCGATTCGATCTGCCGCCAATCGAAAGAGGGGCAAAAGAACGGTATGGGCGAGCGCGTCGGTGACGGAAACCTCATCTACGAAATTTTGGAGGCGCTCAACGTCACAGACGATACGTACGAGCACTTCACCGCGCTCATGCGAGCCGCCGCCAAGACGGTGCTCCTCGGTGGGGACGTCCTCAATCACGCCGGCGAGACCGACACTCCGCTCACGTCGTTCGCGAACTTCATCAATCGCATATTCAAAGACAGATTTCCAGAGTATTTTTGTACTCGACTGGGCCCCGATTTAGATAACAAGTTGAACGCGAGCAATCGCGAACGAGAGGGCGCGACGTTGTCGTACTGGTGTTTCTTTCCGGGTTTGTGTTTGAAAGAATTGATCGAGAAAGAAGTTGGTTCATTTTTACTCGCGTCTGGTACTCTTTCACCGATGGAATCGTTCGCTTCCGAACTCGCGATGGAGTTTCCGGTTCGCCTTGAAAATCCACACGTGATCAAGCGGAACCAAGTTTGGGGTGGCGTAGTCACTCGGGGCCCGAACGGGAACGTTTTAAACAGTTCCTTCAGATTTAGAGATACGATTGAGTACAAAAATGAGATAGGTCAAGTTATTCTGAGCGCGATGAAACTGATTCCGGATGGTTTATTGGTGTTTTTTCCGTCGTACGGCGTCATGCATTCGTGCATCAAGCACTGGAGATACACCGGCGTGTGGAGGGTCATGGAGTCGAGTAAGAAATGCGAGGTGGAGCCATCGAACGCTGAAGAGTTTAAAATCGCGTATGCGCGTTATAACGAAGTCATCAATAGTGGCATTGGGCCCGGCGCGGCGTTTTTCGCCGTGTGTCGAGGTAAAGTGAGCGAGGGCATCGATTTCGCGGATAAAGCGTGTCGCGGTGTCATCCTCACCGGTATCCCTTACGCCGGCGCAAAAGATCCTCTCGTCACGAACAAACGAAAGTATCTCGATCGTCGCAAACTCGAACACGGTGGTTCATATTCTGGGAACGAGTGGTACTCACAGACGGCGATGCGAGCGGTGAACCAGGCGCTCGGTAGAGTGATTCGTCACAAGAACGATTTCGGGGCTGTGATCCTCGCGGATGAACGATTCGCGGATGAAAACGCGCGAAACCAATTGTCATTATGGCTGAGACCTTCGATTCACGTGCATTCAGTCTTCAGTGGCGCCGTGAATGGTTTGAGAGATTTCTTCACAGGATGGGAGGCGAGCGGATCGAAGAGCAAACCAGTCGCCCAGCCCGCCACGTTTGCCGATGTATCCGCACCGCGACTGTCGGCGCTGACAAACACCAAGAAAAAAGCGCACACGGGAGATGCGCCTAGAAACGCGTCGATCGCCTCGCTTGTTCGACAGTTTACGAAGGATCAGGATGAGGCGGACGCCCCGACGCGCCAACAATTCGTAGTGTCGACGCAGAAAGTACCGCTTCGGTCGACCGCGGCGGAATCCACTCGAGAGGCACTGAGTAAGAAGACGAAAGAAGCGATGAAGAAGTCTTCACTTCTCACGCAACTCTCTAAATTGCGCGGCGGTGAACAGGAGTCAGAAGCGAACCCAAAAGATGAAAACGAGGCACCGACGAGCTCGGAGCGTACAAAGCTCTTCATGCGGCGCGCTCAAATGGAACTCTCTCGCGAATCGTACGACGAACTCCTGGCAGAACTTAACAAGGTCAATTCGCCGGATTTCAACATCGGCAATCTTCTCCGCGTCGCCAATCGCGTCCTCAAAGCTCCAGAAAATCCCAAAGGCTTGTACGCGCTCTTCGGAGAGTTCGTTCCCGCCGCGCACAAGCCCACCTACGAGAAGCATCGTCAAGCGCTCATAGAGCGTCACAAAAAACTCAAAAGCGAGAAATTGGCCAACGCCGCACCCGGCTTGGCCGTGGCTACTTCTCCGCGTGAGTGCGTCGTGTGCGCCGAACCGTGCCGCCAACCTTTCGAAGCGTCTTCGTGCAAGCACGTCGCATGTTACGCTTGCTGGCGACGCGTTCTCAAGCCAAACGGCCCTGGGACGTGTCCATCGTGCAAAAAGGACGTTCTCAAGCGTCATCTCGTGAAAAAGTTCTTCTGAAGACTCCGCGCGCAAAGTGTCCAGAGCGCGCAGAGGCTTACTCGCGAACGCACGGGGGCGTCGATGGCCCCTCCTCCGAGAAGTGCGTCGCGCTCGGAGCGCATCGCGACCATCGAGGCGTCACCGGACGTCGCCGACGCGCGTTCGGTACATCGCGCGTCGGTGGATCGCGCCGCGCGCGCGACGACGATTCGAGGCGCATGGTCCAATCATTGTTTACATAGAGACTCTAGTATTTGCATTTGTGCATTAACGAGATGCGATTTAGCACTAACGACCACCCTCATCGTTAACCTAGTGAAATTCGCTCGAATTCGCTGGAATTCGCGCGCGCTTCGGGACTCTGAGACGCGCGCACGTCGCGCGCGTTCGCAAACATCGCGCGCGGCGGGCGTGGTGGTGTTGGATCTCGCCGTCCGCGCGAGATCGGGTCCTGGACGCGAGCGACGCGCGCGGAGGTCGTGATCAAAGGTTGAATTTGACGACGATCTGGACAATTTCGTGGGGACGATCGCGCAAATCGGAGCGTCGTGAGCGCGCGGGAGGTGATCGAGCGTCATGGCGACTCGACAGACATCTTTCCGGGCGCGTCCCATCGATATCACGTCGCAGTTGGCGCTGTTGCGCGATCCGGACGCGATCAAGGATGAGCAGGTGGTGCAGCGAGAGGTGACGCACGCGCACAAGGCGTTGGATAAGGAGAACGAGGAGGTGCTGACGAAGAAGACGACCGCGGGGGTGAGTGAAATTCCTATTCCAGAGATTTTAGACGTGTCCTCGTACGAGAAGGATTACCCAACCAACTTTAAGCAGCCCGAGTATTATTTGCGTTCGAAGCTGTCGTGCGGGCTACCGCCGGAGACGACAAGTTACGTGGAGTACGATTTAGATAACGAGGACGAGGACTGGTTAGATGCTTACAACGATGGAGCGGATGTGCTGCCCGCGGAAAAGTTTGAGGAGATGTTGTGGAAATTGGAGATCGCGTGCGGCGAAGCGAATGAGAAAATCATGAAGGCGAATACGTCCTCCGCGGCGGCGAGAGGACAGGTGATCAGCTACCAAGAAAAGGTTGACGCGCTGAGTGTGGTGACAAATTTACCGAAGGATAAGGCGCTCGAGTTGTTGCAAGAAATCAGTGGCAAACAAGCCATCCTCACGGCGGTGTACGAATACTGGGTGGACAAGCGTAAAAAGTTCAAAAAGCCCATTTTGCGTCGTCTCCAACCGCCGCCAGCACCGAACGATACGAATCCGTTCAACGTGTTTCGTCCGCGAGAAAAGATTTCCAGACCGCAGACGCGACGTCGACGCGAGAATGACGTGTCGAGCTACGATAAATTGCGACAGATTCGCAAATCGTTTGACATATCCATAGGTATTCTCGAGCTCGTCATGAAGCGAGAGAAGCGGAAGAGTGAGCTGCTCGCCGTGGAGCAAGAATTGCAAAATCTGCAAATCAATCTTCGACACGAACCGAAGAGCGCTCACGAAGCCATCGAACAAAAAGCGATGGATGCGGACAAGAAGCGCATCAAGACGGAGACGCCGGAAGTTCAACCCAACAAGAATGTGGTCCTCGCGGGTGGCGCGGTGGAACTCATCAAGAAGCCGGACGGTCAGTACGTCGTCTTGGGCGACGACACAGGCGATATTGCCGGCCGCAAACGTCGTCGCGAGGTCGGCCTCGCCGCGATCGGTGGTTACCCACCGCGTCCCAGAGTTCAAATCCCGGTGCTGCCGTACAAGCCGCCGCCCGAGATTCCGGACATCGAAATGTTGTTCACCAAATCTCCGTCCATGGGTGCAGTGCGACCGTTCCTGTTACCGCTCGGTATCGATCTCAAGCACTGTCGTCCGCGGTACGGCCGCGCTGGTCGCATCATCTTCGATCGAAAGGATCCCATCACAAGGGAAGCTTTCACCGTGGACTCGGACGACGACGCCGATTCGGACGACGATGGCAATCCATTCATGATTCGCTCCGCCTTTGCGGTGGCGCATTGATTCTTAGCTTAAAATTTAGTATCCAAATTCGTGGGATGTGTAATGTGAGTCTCACACTCTTTAGTAAATGAAAGACGAGTTTGTTTTGATGGATTTTGCACAAGCTGCGTTACAATCGTCTGTGATCAAATGAGCTAAGATATCAACGCTTCGCGAGTCGTCCTCGTCGCCAACTTGGGGACGCTCACTTATCCTCCTCTTCGTTCCAGGAAGCGAACATCGCGCGACGCGCGTCGTCCGACATGCCCTTCGCGTTGACTCGTTCGTCTTCTCCGTCGTCACCTCTGTCCCGAGACCGTTTCCTCCTCGGACTCCTGTCGCGGCTTCGATCTCTGTCCCGCCCGCCGCGATCTCTTTCGCGCTCTCGGTCTCTCCCCACGTATCGTCCGTACAACCGCTTGCGCATCGATCGTCCCAGCGGTTTCAAGTGCATAAAGTTGCAATAGCCTCCCCGAGCGCACGCGTTCTCCTCGTACTGCCGACACGTGCTCTCTTTAAAGTCCGTCACCGGCGAAAACTCGCAGTAAATCGGTCGACCGTCGTAATATCTCCCCTGTAACTTGTCCTTCGCCTTCGCCGCCGCCTCTTCCTCCCGAAACTTGACGTACACGTTACCCATCATGTGATCCGTCACGTTGTCGCACACGTTCACCCCCTCAATCTCCCCGCACGGATCCAACTCCTCGAACAAATCCTCCACGAACGCCTCAAAGTGTTCTTGCCCCTCCCCTCGCGCCGACTTGGCCCCGCTCTGCTCCCCTCTCGGATCCACCGACGCGTGTTCCGCCCGATACATGTGCGTCAACAAAATCGTCTGCGACGCCGTGGGTTTATTGTGCAAACGACTGCATCGGTCCCCGTGTCGACACGCGCCGATCTTAAAGTAAAACGGGCAGTTGACGCGATCCTTCTCCGTGCCGAAGATGCTCGCGAGGTGTTCAGCCATGTCGCCGTCGCCTCCCCGCCGAGCTGTGTCGATGGGCACGATCGAGCTCGAGCTCAAGAAGGATTGTTTTTTTCGCCGCGAAAATTTCGCGCCGCCGCCGCGGTGCTCGAGCGCGAATTGGGCGCGCGGGCGCACACGCCGACGCGCGGTCCGTCGCGCGCGATCGATGGTGAACGTACGAAAACGAAACGTCTCGGACGCGCCGACGAGCGCGCGCGCCATCGCGGCGCGCGTCAACGCGAGCGAGACGAACGCGAACGACGCGCTCGAGTTGCTGAAAACGCTGCGCCTGCGTGGGACTCGAGACTCGAGCGATGTGTTCGACGCTCTCGTCGCGCTCGAGCGGTTCTTTTGCGAGCGCGCGGCGAGAGGAGAGCTCGCGGAGCGTCGGCGGTTGGAGTCCGTGGACGAAGCGGCGTGGACGACGGAGGAGGCGGCGAGAGTGAAGTATCTGCGGTGGCTGGCCAAGCACCACGACGTCTTCGTGAGACGGGTGACGGATGTCATCGTCGACGGTGCGTGTGAGCCTCGAGTGCGCGTGTTGGCGCTGGCGGTGATCATGGAGGTGGTGAGGTGCGAGACGCCGGGGAAGTTTTCCAACGAATTGTACGAAAAGACGATGAAGAGGTGTGCGCGCGCCAAGTCGTGGAGCGGCGAGCTCTTGGGCTCGTGGGCAAAGAGGTACGCGTCGAGGGTGGACGTTCGGTATTACACCTACGTGGCGATGAAAAACATTGCGGGAGAATTGAGAGATGGGTCGTACGAACCGTCGGAGGAGGAAGCGGCGGCGAAGGATGTGGCGAGAAACGTGTACGACATATTAAACTCCATGCCGAGGACGTTCGAGGATCATCGAGGCGAAGGCGCCGAAGAGGACGAGGAGGAGAAGCGGCGGAAAGAGTTTGCGAGAATGCTCGCAAAATTGCGAGGCGGTCAAGGCGCGACTGGAGACGAAGATGAGGAGGAGAAAGAGGTCGGACCGTGGTGCGAAGACGCCGACTCGAGCGCCGTGGATTTAGAGGCGGCGAAAAAGCGACGAAGGACGAGCGCGGGCGCGGACGCGGAGACGACGGGTCGACCGAAATGGACCGAGGGCGTTCGACACCGTCGCGCGTTCAGTGACGCGTGGCTCGCGCTCTTACGCGCGGAATTCCCCGAGGACATTTACAGAAAAATTCTCACGCGTTTACACGTCGACGTCATGCCGCACATGGTCAACCCGCAGTTGCTCAGCGACTTTTGCGTCGATTCCATCGACGTCGGCGGGCTGACGGGTATGCTCGCGTTGAACGGCTTATTCGTCCTCATGACCCAGCACGGTCTGGAGTATCCGACGTTTTACAATCGTCTGTATCAACTCTTGGACCAATCGTCGCTTCACGCCAACCATCGACGCGGATTCTTCTCCCTCATGGATGTCTTCCTCAAGTCTCCGGCGTTGCCCGCTTACCTCGTCGCGAGTTTCGTCAAACGCTTCGCGCGTCTCGCGCTCCACGCACCGCCCGCTGGCATCATGGTGTGCGTCGGATTCATTCATAATCTTCTTCGGCGACACAAGTCGTGCGTCGTCCTCGTGCACAGAGAGACGCCGGAGGGAGAACCGGCAAAACTGGTGGAGAAAGACCCGTTTGTCGCCGAGGAAAACGATCCAGCGAAGACGAACGCGTTGGCGAGTTCGTTGTGGGAAATAGAGACGCTCAGAGCGCATTACTTTCCTCAAGTTCCTAAAATGGTGTCTCTGCTCGAGCGTGATCTCACCGACAGAGTAAAGACGAAAGAGCTCGAGATGGGTGATTTGTGCGCAGCGAATTACGGTTCGCTCGTCAAGGAGGAATTAGACGCGCGCGTGAAAAAGGTTGCCCTGGCGACGCACGCCAAGGCGTTCACGTCTCTCTTTGACTCGCCGGACGTGCGCGCGTGTTTCGGCGATGCCTTCGTCGCGTAATTGTAACAACACATTTGAAGACGATTAGATGAATAAACTACTGCACGCTAGCTCTGCCCTCATAAATATAACCGAGACGCTCGGCGGTGACGACGACCTCGTCGTCACGGTGGACCGACGACGTGCGCCAACGCCGGATTGAACACCTCGTACACCACGGTGATGGGCTCGCCGCCGCTCCAAAAAATGTAATGTCTCCCCCAAAACGGACCGGGCGTCCCGAACGCCTCCTCCAACGCCGCGTTCGTCCCTCGATACACTTTACGAATCTCCCGATGCAGCTCCACGTGTTGATTCCGGAGATTGGCCCACATGGACGCGTTCGCGTCCGGCATGAAATCCCGCATCGAGTCTTCGCTCCACCATGACGCCGCGTACACCGCCGGCGCGCCCTCCTTCCCCGTCACCTCCCCCGCGCGCAGAAAAACTTCTCGACGAACGACGTTCCCACGCAACAACGACGCGTCTCGAGGTCGTCGTCCACTCGTCGAAGTCTCGTTCGCCTCGTTGTTCTCCCCGTCGTCTCGCGCGCTCGCCACCGAAACCTCCACCTCGGTGCGGTCCCTCGCCCCGAGCACGCTCAGATGTCTCGTCACGCTCCCATCGCTGAGCAGCAACATGCGCCACGTCGGCGAGAGCGCGTCGAGCGCCTCGCACCCGCGACGTCCCGGCGCGCCCGCGATGGCGTCCGCGTCCTCCGTCTCAAAGCTCGTCTCGAGCGAACGCGCCCACGCGGACGACGTCGTTGTCGCGTTGTCGTCACCGACGCGCGCGACCCGAGACGACGCGCGGTACCGCCCGCGACGCATCGCGCCCACGGGCGCGCGCGAACGGGCGACGCGCGCGACGGACGCGCGATGGGCGCGCATGTCGCTCGGGACGTTCGTTGCGACGACGAGTGACGAGACGTCGCGAGTGCGCGACGCGTCCGATCGCGCGACGCGCGCGAACGACGCTAACGGACGCGACGAGCGACCTGTCGTCACTTTCCGTCGTCGTCGCCGCGCGCGGCGCGAGCGCGAGGGCGCGAGGGCGAGGGGCGTCGACGACGCCGAGGCGACGAAATCGAGCGCGCGAGATGACGACGACGACGCGGGCGCGTGGTGAAGGCGGCGACGGCGCGCGCGTGGAACGCGTGCGATGGCGCGCGAGCGACGACGAGGCGTCGGCGTCGGCGGTGGCGCGTGCGTGCGCGAGGAGCGAGGAGGGTGGGGGCGGGACGACGCGCGTACGGTCGAGCGACGGGTTCGCGACGGCGTCGTCTCTGTGGAAAGTGTACGACGTCGTCGCGAGCGTGGCGCCCACGAGCGAGGTCGTGCCCGTGTTCGATGGTCGCGGGGCGTCGGGGAGCGCGGCGGTGCGCGCGGACGCGGACGCGGACGCGGACGCCGGCGACGCGCGGCGCGAGACGTCGGAAGACGAAGAGACGCGAGTAGACGACGACGACGACGTCGGTCGCGCGGCGCGCGAGCGCGCGAGACATTGGCGCGAGATGGAGACATCATCATCGTTGTTGTCGTACGATTTCGTGCGCGACGGTGAGAAGGATAGCGTGAGCGTCGGCGGCACGTTTGACCGTTTACACGCGGGACATCGATTACTCCTCGCCACGGCGTTGCGTCTCACGAGACTCGGCGGCACGCTCTACGTCGGTGTCATGTCGGCGGAGATGTTGAAGAACAAGGCACACGGCGAGCTCGTGGAATCATACGCGACGCGCGCCGAATCCGCGCGCGCATTTTTAGCCGCGTGCGATCCGGCGTCGTCTGTCACCGTGCGCGTCGGTCCGCTCGACAACGGCCCACCCCTCGCCGCCACCGTGCGAGACATGTCCGCGCTCGTCGTCAGTCGCGAAACGATCACCGGCGCTGAAGCCTTGAACGACATGCGTCGAAGCGCCGGTTTCGATCCGTTGACGTTGGTGGTGGTGGATTTAGTCGGCGCCTCGAGCGCCGAATCCAAACTCTCGTCCACCGCGCTTCGCGCTCGAGACGCCGCGCGTCGCGCCTCCACCACCGATTGACCGACGCACGCATAAATCTGTAACAGTCGTTCCTCTGTAATCCATCCTTCGTTCACGCGCACCGTGACATCGTCATCGAGGGAACACGATCCATCCGCGTCCTTACGTCAAGTCTTAAAAGAGCACTTTATCCAGTAGACAGTCCGCGCCATTCATCCGCGCGCGGCATGGCCACCGCGCGCCCGCTATGGCTCGCGCGCGCGCCGGTTCGCGGCGCAAACGAATCGCGCTCCCGCGCTTCTCGCCTCACCGCGCGCGCATCGGACGAATGCGGCGCCATTCCGTTCGGGGACACCGCCGGCGCCATGGTCGTCTTCTCCCCCGACGTGCGCGTGACGACGGGGGATAACGACCTCATCGTCGGTGCGCACGACGCCGAGACGCCTGTTCGCATCGAACCGAACGAAATCTGTGGTCTCGTCGGCGCGAACGGGGCGGGGAAGTCGACGCTGGTGAAGTGTCTCTCGGGACGCCGTGGTGTCGGCGACGGCTACGCGCGCGTCGCGAGTTCGGCGTTAGTGGGCGTGTTAGAACAGACGGCGGTGAGTGGAAGCACGATGACGGTGGAAGAGGAAGCGATGTCGAGGATGACGCACGTGACGGCGGCGAGAGAGGCGATCGAGGAGGCGACGGAGGCGATGGCGAGGGGAGACGATGGCGCGGCGAGACGTTTGATCGAGGCGACGGAGGCGTACGACGCCGTGGGCGGGGCGACGGCGAAGAAGCGGGCGTCGACAGTGTTGCGAGGATTAGGTTTTAGTGATGTGATGATGCAGGCGCCGTGCGATACGCTGAGCGGGGGTTGGCAGATGCGCGTGGCATTGGCGAGGTTGTTGTTGAGTCCGGCCGGGGATTCGCAAGAGCGGGGCGTCAACGGAGGCTTGTTATTGTTGGACGAACCGTCGAATCACTTGGACTCGACGTCGAGGGACTGGCTCGTGAGTTGGATCAAATCGTATCCGGGGACGGTGGTGTTGGTGTCGCACGACGAGGAATTGTTGAAGTGTGTCAATCGCGTCATCGAGTTGCGAGGGCGCAAATTACACAATTTCAAGGGTGATTACGACAGGTTTTTGCGCGAACGCGAGGCGAGGCGCGCGGTAGCGGTGGCGTCGCTCGAGCGCGAGGGCGTCAAGGCGGCGAAACTGGATGGATTTATAAAAAAGTTCGGCGCCAAGGCGACCAAGGCGAGCGCCGCCAAGTCGAAACAAAAAGCCTTGGACAAGGTCAACGCCAAGATGGATGAGTATCGCGACTTGGCGGGCGAGGGCGAGCTCGGCGACGGACCCGGGGACGCGAAAAAAGTCATCCTCAAACTTCCGACGCCACCCAAGGGGGCGAGAGAGATCGTTAAGGTGAAAGATTTAGCCGTCGGGTACGCGTCGACGGATTCCGTCCTCGTCTCCGGCGTCAACGTCACCGTATCTAAAGGCGATAGATTACTCATCCTCGGTCCCAACGGCGCGGGGAAGAGTACCTTCTTAAAGACGATGGGCGGCGTCATCGATCCGATGGGTGGCGTCGTCGAATACGGCGAGGGCGCCGTCATCGGGTACTTTTCCCAAGATTTGGCGCAAGAGTTACCCGTCGACGTCGACGCATTGACGCACGTGTTGGACGTCGCCAGACGCATCGACAAAACCGTCACAAGCGAACGCGCGAGATCCGTCTTGGGCGCTCTCGGAATCAACGGATCGGCCGCCGTTGATCGAACGATCGGTTCGCTCTCCGGCGGCGAGAAGGCGCGCGTGGCGTTGGCAGCCTTTGTGCTGCGTCCCGTCAACGTCTTGCTCCTCGACGAGGCGTCGAATCACCTCGACGGCACCGCCATCGAGGCCCTGTGCGAAGGTTTGCGCGGGTGGGAGGGCGCCGTGTGCGCCATCACGCACAACGCGGCGTTTGCCGCCGCGCTCTGTCCGACTGCGGTGGCCAAGGTGGAGAACGGCGCGTTGTCGTACGAGATGCACGTCGGCGGTAGTTTAGGCGTCGGCGAGTACGCCCAAACGAACGGCGCGACGAAGAAACGCGACGACACGGCCGCGTCGAGCGCGGAAGACGACGCCGAGAGACTGGCTGAAGAGGAGGCGCGCAAACGAAGACGCGCGTTGGAGAAGGAGGCGGCCAACGCGCCGAAGATCATAGACAAGATTGAACGCGCGCTCGCCGTCCTCGAGACCGAGATCGACGCCATCGACGCCCAACTCTTCGCCGCCGGCGCAGACATCGCCCTCGCGACCGAACTCCAACGCAAAAAGGATGAAAAAGTCGCCAAACAGGATCTCTACATGGCTGAGTGGGAACGTCTCGAGAGCGTCGTCGCCGAAGTCGCCTCGTGACGCCCCGCGCCCGCTCACCCTCGCGCCCACACATCACCGCGCGCGTGTACATATATCTTACATTATCATCTCTCACCGCCTCACGCGCCGTCTAACCATCCTTTCCCCCGCGTCTCGCTCGCCCGCGCGCCCGCGCCGTTGGGGTTACAGAACAAAATTGACTTTCCCACAAATTACGCCTCGACGCGCGCCCCCACGCGTCGCACCGCGCGTCGCACCGCACCGTCGGCGCGCGGCGTTCTTGTTCGACGTCCATCGCGCGCGCGTCTCGCGCGAGCCTCGTGATTTCGCGCGCGCGCGCGTCCTTTGTGTCCCGCCCGAGCGTTTCGGGACATCTCGACCGATCGTCCCGATGACGTCCAACACCGCCGACGACGCGCGAGAGACGCCTCGTGAGACGACAACGACGCCCTCCATCGATGCGGAGACGCGCATGTGGTCGCGCGGGACGACGTCGAGATCGAACGCGCGCGAACGAGGGAACGGAACGACGTCGGGACGAGACGCCGCGGCGAGCCAAGACGCGAGGGCGACGACGTCGAGACGGAAAAGAGGTCGCCCGAGGGCGAGCGAACCCGAGGAGGGATCGTTGTTTTGGTTGGTTCAGGTGCGCGACGACGCGACGATGCGAGGGTGTGAAGACGCGAATCTCGAGTGGGCGACGCGTGGATGCGCGGCGGGACGAACGACTGACGCGCGCGCGTTGACTGAAACGAATAGGCGGCGGAAAAAGCGGCGCCCGAGGGTGTTCGCGCGAACGGGGCGCCGAAGAAACGACGCGGACGACCTCGTAAAGAACCGTTGGTGGCACCGGTAACGCTGGTGACGCGGAAAAATCCGACGAACGAGGTCGTCGAGAGGACGCGCGAGGCGGCGGGCGGCGCGCCGGCGGAGGACGGACGCGCCGCGCGCGCCGAAGACGACGCGTTCGGCGACGAGCGTGACGATCGTTCGAGAGAAGACGACGACGGTGAGGATGATGATGGTGCGGACGACGCCGACGCGTTCAATCGTCGTCGCGTGACGTATCGCGGTGGGAAGGGGGTCACGCAACAGTGGACCCGTGAGGAGGACGACGAGCTCGTCGCGCTCATCGCGAAATACGGCGCGAAACGGTGGAGTTACATCGCCAGTCACATGCGCACGCGTCGAGGGAAACAGTGTCGCGATCGGTATCTCAATCACCTGCGCCCCGGAATCAAAACCGGGGAGTGGAGCGCCGAGGAGGAACAAATTCTCATCGAAGGACACAAGGCGTTGGGCACCAAGTGGGCGGCGCTGGCGAAACTCTTGGTCGGTCGACCGGAGAACGCCATCAAGAATCACTGGCACGCGACGCTGCGGTGTAAGACGGAGAGGCACAAGGTGCGCGGGGACATGCCCAAGATTACGGCGTTGAAGCGGTACCAGATGAGTATCGCCGAGCATACAGAAACCGACGCGGCGGACGACGGCGCGGCGGAGCCGACGCACAGCCTAGCGACGGCGACGACGGCGACGACGGCGGCGACGAACGTCTGCATCGCGAAGATGATCGATGACGACGCGGAACATCTCGTCGGTATGAGTCGATCGGCGCGAAACTCGCGGTATTCGAGAGCGCAGCGAGAAGAAATCGAACAAGGGTTGACGCGCATGCGCGATTCGTTACCGGAAAAGTTGAAAGCCGTGTGGCAAGTCGACGACACCGTGATGGGCGACGACGACGCGAGCGCGGATCGAAATACGAAAGAGACCGCGAACGTGACGGAGAAATCCGGGAAATCGGGTGACGACGTCGCGTTCGTGACAGCCTCGATGCCGCCGAGAGGGCTGGGTTTGCGAAACGCCGTCGCCGGTCTCGGCGGCGCGGCGCGGTCGTCCATCACGTCCACGATCGCGTCCGCTGATTTCATTCGCGTCGACGAGACGCCGGTCGATATCATGCAGTGTCAAACAGCGGTGAGCATCGCGGGAGCGCCTGAGATGACCATGATCGCGTCGACGGCGGAGACGGACGGACCGTCGTCTCTTCGCGGCGACGCGCAACTCTCCGATGACGTCATCCTGAAAGGTTTGCGCGACATCGCCGCGACGGTTCGCTCGCGATACGAATTGGCTCGCCTCGCTCTCGTCGTTCGCTCCGGTGCGCTCAAGAGCGGCGACGCCAAAACGTGCATCGCCGTCTCCGGTCACGACTGGAAAACAGTCGTCGCCGCGGCGGACGCGGCGAGTCGACTCGTCAAGAGCGATTATAGTTTTCACTCGCTCTAGCGCGGCGCAGAAGTAATGTACAACGATCTAATCTTCATCATTCAAAACTCTCTCTATTCGTCCACGCGCTCACTCGGTCATCTGTCGTATGCGTTGGTCCGCCTCGAGTTCCTGAATCTTGGCGTCGAGCGCCTCCGCCGTCAGCGGACACCCTATGATTTCCTCCAAATCGGCCACGCTGATGGTATCGTCCGGCGGCAGACACGGCAGGGCGACACTCGGAAAAATAAAGTTTGGTTTTTGCAGATTCAACTCTTTTCTCGACGCCTCTCGATGTACGATGTTGTACAACCCCGCGAGCTCCCAATACGCGTCCTCCGCGTTGAGCGTCTTCAACGTCGCCATCTTCGCAATCTCCCCCAACCGCTGACACTTCTGCGCCACCGCCTCCGCGGGGAACGCCTTCTTATTGTCCATCAACCACAGTTCTAACCCCAACGCGGCGTCGAACAGCGAGTCGAGACGATACTCCACCGACCCTTTCGACTGGGATTCGATCTCCACCAGTTGTCTCTTGATCTGTTCGCGCTGTTCCTTCTCCTGTTGTTTCGACGATTTCTTCGCCCCGCCGGCGTTCGTCGCGGGCTTCTTCTTTGGCGCCATCGTTTCGAGGTCGAGACGCGCGACGTTCGACCGCGCGGCGACCTGTGTCGCGCGCGCCCATTTTCATTTCATTCACTCACTCTTTTTTTTTCAAAAGAAATCTGAGCTCACACGTCGCTCACACGTCAAACGTCGTCCGCTTAACGCCCGCGTCGTCCGTGACGCGCGAGAACGTCTCCACATGACGTCTCGCGTCCATCGAGACGGCGCGAACGGCGCGTCGGATCGTCAGTTGCGCGCGTTTACCGCCGCGACAGATTCCATCAAGAGCGGCGTCTTCATCAGTAAACGCGCGCGCGAGCGAGCGCCGAGCGAGACGGAGGCGAGCGAGACGGAGGGACGACCGATGTTTGAACCTATATTTCGCGATGAGTCGGAAAAGTCGAGAGCGGCGCGATCGAGGGCGTACGAGCGCGCGTGGGGGGCGCTGGATGCGCACTGTCAACAGGTGGTGGACGAGGCGAACGCGGACGCGTTTGAAAAGGTGTCGAGATTCGTCGAGGAGACGCACGATGGGTACCTGGAGCGAACGACGCGAGAGGTGACGACGTCGTACGCGGACGAGCGCGTGCCCGTGGGGGTGGTGCTCGCGGGAGGGGTGAACAGCGACGATCACGAGGAGACGTTTGCGGCGTTGACGAAGTCGTTGAGAAAAACCGGGCGGGCGCACTGCGCGTTGTTGCGATCGAGAGATTTGAAGGCTCGCGCGGGAGTGGGGGCGGGTGGCATGGGCGTTGCGTTCGGAGTCATCATGCGACAGTTGGATCGAAGTGGGACGCATTGGAGTGGGAAGAGCATGCGCGCGTTGGCGCGGTGGCACAAGGAGACGACGGCGGCGAAGACGGAACAGTTGGGGAACGGTGGAGACGCCTTCGCGGCGGCATCGCCGGGACCGTTGACGGTGTGGAACGGATCACACGCGATGGATGAAGACCCGTCGATGTGCGCGGCGCTCGATGTGCCGAAGAAACGAGGTCGGAACGGTGACGATTCCGTCGCGGCGTCGCCGGCGACGAGACGTTCGCGGCGACGCGCGCGCGAAGAGTCGCAGGCGCGCGAAAAGAGCGGCGAGGATTCGTGGGATTATCCCGTGATTCAAGGCAGAAACTGTCCCATCGTTCTCGTCGTCGAAGATACGGAAAGTTTCGACGCGCGCGTGTTGGATTCGCTTTTGCGAAGCGTTTCAGAGTTTGCGACGAGCGTTCCCGTCGTCGTACTTCTCGGTTTAGCCACGAGCGTGGGCTCGCTTCAAGGCATGCTTCCCGCGGCCACGGCGGCGTTGTTGAACGCGCGCGCGTTCCAGCTCTGGGCGCCCGGGAAGATGATGGAAGCCGTGCAAGAGCGCGTGTTGTTGAGCGCCGAACGCGTCCCCGCCTTTGGCAGCGAAGTGCTCAACGTGTTGCACACTCGATTCAAAGAGCACGATTTCTCACTCGCCGCCGTGCGTCGAGCGTTACACTTACTGACGCTCACGCACTTTATGACCGAGCCTCTCAGCGCGGTGTTGCCTCTCCTCGCGCAGGACGCCAGCGACGCGTGCGCCGACGGCGAAGACAGCGACGACGAGTACGGAGACGCCATCGATCAATTCGCGCGCGCTCTCGAACCCAACGCCATGGAGTACGCGAGACGAAAACACGGCTTCGGGGCGTCAGCAAATGTCGATAAGGAAGAACCGTCGACCAAGTACACGAAGAGTGAACTGAGCGCGGCGCTCAAGGATGTGTACAGGCTTCGCAGACGATGGGCCTTGTCGCTCAAGTGCATTCAAAAAGCGTGCGCGGCGTCCGAGGAAAAGGTGAAAAAGACCTCCATCACGACCATGGCTGATTTACTTTTGGACGCGTCACGGGACGGGTATTTCGGGAAAGATGCCGAGAACGATCGAAGCGCGGGTGGGTCTCTGATGAATGTGATTTGCTCACGCGTGCTCGACGAATTCACGACGGCGGAGATTGGCGTTTTGATTCAATCCATGTTACGCGTGTTGGACGAAGACGAGGTGATGCGCTCGGCGCAGGGGTCGGAGTTACGCTTTCTGTTGATGCGCATCGAGGAAGGATCGTTCGAAGAGGATGACGCTCGAAGAGCGCGAGAGGCGGAGACTAAGGCGACGACGGTGAGGGAGGCGCGAGACGACTGCGGCACGGCGGCAAACGGCGAGGTGGACGTCGAGGCGCAAAAGCGCGCCATCGCGCTCATCTTGGAGCAGAGAAAGAGAAAAGGCGGCGGTGCTGGGTCTTTTAAGGCGACCGCGATGACACCGACGGGCGCGCCGCGCGCTGAGAGAGACGCCGACGCCGACGGTCTCGTGCTTCCGAAATCGCCGCCGCGCGGTCGAAGCGCGCCGGCGCGTCCGGCGACGGGTGAGCAATCCCTCGCGCTCGCGTTGAGAACGCCGACACCGCCCAAGACCGCGTCCGTCGGGAAATCCGGCGCATCGAAGGAGTTTTGTGATATCCTTCGCTCCATCGCGAGAACGTACGCCAGTCGACCACCCGAATCGCTCGCGGCGAGCGGAATCTTTGTCGTCACCGACGTTGAGTGCGTTCGCGCGGCGCTCCAGGCGTCGCCCCGTCTCGCGCTCGAGAACACGCTCACCGATCCGAGCGAACTCTTGCGATGTACGTGCTGTCGACGCGATGAGTACGATTTGAAAGCCAGTCGGCGCGTGCCCAAGTCGCTCCCCGACGCTTCGGCGGCGTACCGCCTTCTCGCGCGCTTCGGCGAACAAGCGCCGATTCACGATTGGTTCCGAAGCTTTTGCGAGAGTCGAACCGGCGGCGCGAACAAACCCACCGCGTCATCCGCGTCGAACCCGACCGGCGGCGCCAGAGGCAAAGGCACGTTCGGTCTTCCGCGCGAGACGCTCTGGGAACTCCAAGCGAGGTTTACGCGCGCCGTCGCCGAGCTCGAGTTTCTCGGCATCGCGAAACCGTATCAAAAAGGTCGCAAGGGTGTCGAATACATGGTTCGAACGGCGTTCCCGCTCGATAAACTCGCCAGGGATTCGCACAACGAGCGCGTCGTCGATCGTCTCGCCATTCGCGCGCCTGAGTGAGCGTCGACTAGTATTTTTAGTGGAAAGAAACGATGAGTGTAAACGAATGTTTCAGCGCCATTTTTTTCGCTCGACGCGTTGAAACGGCGTGGAGAAATCTCGAACAATCTTTATTTTCGTTGGTGGTGTTAATGAACACCATGATTAATTCTTTTTGGTTGGTTTGTGAAATTTTTTTCTCTTTAGTTTTTGAGTCGAGCGCAGAGCGGCGAACGCGGGGTTTCGACCGCTCAGTACTCTTGGCTCGCGGAACCACTCTTCTTGGACTTCTTCGGCAACAAGACGGAGTGAATGTTCGGCAAGACACCGCCGGACGCGATGGTGACGGTGCCCAAAAGCTTGGACAATTCCTCGTCGTTGCGAATGGCGAGTTGGATGTGGCGCGGCACGATGCGCGACTTTTTGTTATCGCGCGCGGCGTTACCCGCGAGTTCGAGCACTTCAGCCGCGAGGTATTCCTACGCACATCGAACACAAATCAAACACACCCGTCAGTCACGTCATCGTCTTTTCATCCCACACCACGCGTCACCGAGCTCGAGCGCCTCTCCCCCCCCCCTCGCCTCCCGCGCGCCTCCGCGATTTCAAAAACGCACCATGACAGCCGCCATGTACACCGGCGCACCGGCACCGACGCGCGTGGCGTACTTGCCAGCCTTCAAGTATCGCGCGACGCGACCGACCGGGAATTGCAACCCAGCCTTGGCGGATCGGCTCATCGCCTTCTTGCCAGTCTTTCCTTTACCTCGTCCGGACATCGTTCGTCTCGAGCGTCTCGTAGTGACGCGACGGTCGACCGTCGACGACCGTCTCGACGGGTGAGCGCGGTCGGACCTCTTTCACACTGTGTAGTCATACCGCGAGACATCCGAGGGTGATTTTCACACACCATCACCCAATCAGAATGCGTGTGGACCCATGTGTCCCCCCCGTTCGACGAGTCACACACCTCGAATACGATCGTCATACGTCCACGCCGACGAGCGACCGACCGACCGACCGACCGCGAACGTTGGGAACACGAATCGGCGAACGCGGTCGGTCGAGGTCGGTCGCTGCGGTGACGACGTCGTCGGCCGCTCGATCGACCGTGACCGTGACGTGAGCGGTCGTCGGGAGTGGTGATTCGTCGGCGAGTCGGGCGTTGAGACGCGCGCGTGTCGATCGGAGGCGACGAAAAGGCGCGAAAGACCAGCGCGAGGGTGTCGATCGCGGTCGTCTCCGCGTGTCATTCCGTGACGACGACGACGACCGACGACGCGCGCGCGCCGACGTGGAACGATCCGCGCGTTCGCGTCGAGTCGTGTCCTCGTCTCGCGCGCGGGTGGGGAGGCGCGACGCGCGACGCGACCACCGCCCGGAGACGCGCGAGAGGAGGTCGTCTCCGACCGACGGTTGGGGGCCAATGGATAAAATTAGATCGATGCGGGACGACCGCGCGGCGCGACGACGCGGCGCGGCGCGACGACGCGGCGCGGAGTCATCGTCGGAATCGTCGTCGTCGTCGGAATCGACGCGCACGACGACGACGCGTCGGTCGAGCGAGCGCGAGGTGCTCGGTCGAGGACGCACGGGCGTGGTGACGGCGACGCGCGGGCCGGGACGTCTGGTGGCGGTGAAGCGCGTGCGCGTGGACGACGACGCGATGGCGGCGCAGGTGCGCGTGGAGATGCGGGTGTTGTCGCGGGCGATGCGCCGAGCGCGTGGTAAGGCGCGGTGCGAACGGGAGGCGGAGGTGAGGTCAACGAAGTCGTCCGGTTTGACCGCGGCGGTCAAAGACGACGGCGGCTGCGGATCGGACGACGACGACGACGCGCGGTCGACGCGGTCGACGATGCGCGCGACCGAGGACGACGACGACAAAGACGACCACGACAAAGACGGTGGGTACGACGGGATCGTCGAGTGTCTCGGGTTCGGTTTCAACGACGCCTCCAACGCGGCGTTCATCCGACTCGAGATGATGACGACGGGGTCGCTCGAGGACGTCGCGCGTCGAGGCGGTCGACTCGAATCGTCTCCTCGCGCCGCGCTGTGCGTCGTTCGGTGTCTCGCCAACGCGTTGTCGTTTCTTCACGACACCCTGCGCGTCGTTCATCGCGACGTCAAGCCGAGCAACGTCTTACTCGACGACGCGGGGGCGTGTAAACTGTGCGATTTCGGATTGTGCGCGCCGGCGGACGCGGCGACGTCGCCGACGCGTCGTCGCGACGGGACCGTTCTGTACATGTCCCCCGAGCGTCTCGCCTCGAGCAACGCGCGGTGTGGACCCGAATCCGACGTCTGGGGCGTCGGCGTCACCGTCCTCGAGTCCGCGATCGGTCGCGCGCCCTTCGACGTCGCCGACGGCGGTCCGCTGGGATTGGTGGTGCAAATCGTCGAGAGCGTCATCGACGTCGACGCGTATCTTCCCGATGATTCCGACGACGACACGCGCGTCTTGCGTCGCATCGTGTCCGCCTGTCTCCATAAAGATTATCGAGAACGCGTCACCGTTCGCGAATTACGCGATCGTCGCGACGCGCGATGGGATTTATCCGCGTACACGCGCGCCGACGTGCGCGCGTTTCTCCGCGCGCTCCCGCCTTCGCGCCACCCTCGTCCGAGTTCACCCTCGGCGTCGTGCGCCTCCGACGAGGACGTCGTCTCCATGTTCTCCTCGTGTCACCGCCGAGCGTTCGACGAGTGAGTCCATTGCTCACCGTGCATTCTTCTTCTGCTTCTTCTTCTGCGTTGGCATCGATTCGTTCCATTTGTTTCATTTTCTCAATTCTTCGTCGCGACGGATTCGTCGCGTCCTCCGTCCGTCGTCGTCCCCACCCCTCACTCGGGCGGGTCGGGCGGTCGGGCGGTATTTTTTCACCACCCACGCGCGCATCATCGTCGCGCCGTCGCGCGAGCGCGTCGGTATCATCAATTATTAATACAACGCATCGATGTCACCAACCGTTCGTCGTCCATGATCGTCACGCGTCGACGCGCGAGACGGACGTACGCGATGCGCGCGATCGTGGCGTGTGCGCGTCGACGATGGCGCGCCGCGTTGTCCGTCGTCGTCGGACTCGTCGCGTTCGCGCGCGTCGACGGTGAGGCGCCCGCGCGAGGGAACGGGGGTGGACGCTGGCGACGAGGACGAGGACGACGACGCGGACGAGGACGCGCGTCTCGGTTTCGAGGCGCGCGCGCGGCGACGGTGACGTCGACCGAGAAGGGTTCTGAGGAGGCGGAGGCGGAGGCGGAGGCGGAGGCGCGACGACGACGGGGGAAATCGAAGACGTTCGCGTTGGGGACGGTGTACGCGCCGTACGAGGACGGCGCGGAACCGACGTTCGCGGGGAAACCTCTGTGTCTCGTGCACGGGAAACCGGCGGTGGCGAGATTGGTGGAGACGATGAAGAAGAGCGAACGGTTGGACCGGGTGGTGGTCGTGACGGATGATTATCGCGTCGTCGAGGCGGCGAAAGAGTACGGCGCGGAGACGACGTTGGTGTCGGCGGAGACGAGGCGAACGCCGAGCGCGTACGCGAGGGAGGCGGCGAAGATGACGGGGGGTGGATGGGATTTGGTGTGCGTCGTGGACGTGGAGGAGTGCATGTTGGACGTGGATTCGGTGGATGCGTGCGTCTTGGCGATGGAATTCGAAGACGAGGATGGGTGCGCGGCGGCGACGTGCGCGGCGGCGACGGATCCCGCGCGCGTCGACGTGGAGACGAGACCAAAGTGCGTGGAAGACGCGCACGGGTACGCGATGTATCTCAGTCGCGCGACGATTCCAGCCGTGGGCGCCAAGGAGCGCGAAACCATGCCGGGCGAACTCGATCTCACGCCGACAAAGTGGCACGCCAAGGATCGAGAGATTCGTCTCAGTCGTCCGCACACGCACGTCTTGGGCGCGATGTGTTACGACGCGGCGTATTTACGATTCTTCGTCGACGATAAAGCCGAACCGACGCCGTTACAGCGCATGGAAAACATCGACTCGTTGCGCATATTGGAAACCGGGTACGGTTTGAGGGTGTGTCATGTAAACTATCCCGCGCCGGCGTTGAGATCACCCGCCGACGTCCCCGAGCTCGAGAGGTTGATTCAGCGACGATTGCTGGCGAGCGATTCGTTCAACAAGAAGACCCCGAGCCGGTTTTTAAAATCTCCAGTCAAGACGCGACTCTTCGTCGGCGCCGGGAAGAAGGACGCAGACGCCGACGATGACGCGACCACGGAGGATTCCGCCGCCGAGGGATCCCCGGCGACGGCCGACGTCGTCGATGTCGACGCCGCCACCGATTGACCGCGTTCGCTCGCTGTATCTGTATAACGCGCTTTGTAACGCTCTGGGCGCCCAAAAAGTCCCAATTCTCTCGTCATCGGCCCTTCGGTCGACCGCACGCCTCGGCGTGCGTCGGCGTCATGCCGCTCCCCCCGCTCGAGCGCGAGTCTGAAAACCTCTTCTTCAGCGCCTTCACGAGCGAGACGGAGGATCGCGAGGATCACTCGTTCAGCGGCGTGTTTTTCACGATCGGGTGCGACAGTCTGTTACCGGTGTCCCGCGTGGAGGTGCGCTCGCTGTCGGTGCGAGGCGATCTCGGACGCGTGCGGGTGTACGTCAAGGCGCCGGTGAAACGATCGAGCGTCGATGCACCGCGTGAGCCGAACGTGACGGAGGAATACGGAAAGTACGCGAGGCGGGACCCGCTCGTGGAGGGATTGTTCGACGAGACGGCGTGGGGCGAGCCGAAGCACGACGAGACGCACGAGTCGAGTCGAGACGTGATGGTGGAGCTAAAATTAAACACATCGATCGTGTTGGAACGAGGCGAGATGGTGGAGGTGTACGTGCACAGCGACGTGCCGGGAGACACGGGATTGGTGTACGATAACGCGACTGATATGATGGGACGGCCCAAGTGCGACGGCGTGTTGCAAATATATCCCGGATTCGCGCATCTGAGTCGCGAACCGTTCGGGAAGACGGCGCCGTGGTACGCCCCGAGCGTGAATTGGGTGACGAGTCTGCGACGGGATCGACGATTCGTCGGGAAGGTGTCGTACGGCGTGCGGTGGATGTTGTGGCAGCCGGAGAAGGAGGCGCACAAGAAATTTCCCGTCGAGTTTCAAGAGGTCGTGCGGACGATGTTGAGAGGCGTTCGAGACGAAGGAAGCGCGCTGAGCGCGTTGCATCCGGACGTGTTGATGTACATTTTCAATAAACACGTCGGGTGGGAGTGGTTCGGGAAGGATGTGCCCGCGCGGCAATTTCCGGCGTTGGCAACGTCGTGTCGGTCTCGCAGCGTCAACGTCATGCTCGACGTCATCATCGATCACATGCGCGAGTACTTATCCCAACCTGAACATGCATCTAATCTGCGCGTCATGGTCGTCGCGTGTCAGATGGTGCGGACGATTGTGAGCAACGGTGACGCTCTTCGATTGTTGCTGGCCGCGTGTTCGATGAATATTCGAATCAGAGCGCTTCTTCATATGGCGAAATCGTGTTACGAAAAGATTTCCGATCGCAAGGGGGAGATGCGATGCGAGCAATCGGAGACCACTGCGGGGAAAATTCCTCCGCGCCTGCTAGCCGAGTGCATTCCGGAGGCGTTGGCGCACGACGCGACCACCGTGAACAGCGTTTCAAGTTTCATTTGTACGTTCGTTCGGAGCAAGTCGGGTTGGGAAGGTTTGCAAATCATCGAACCCGACGTGAACTACGACGCCACGAATGCCGACACTCCCATCGATAAAAACAGCGCCGAGTACAAGGAAGCGGACGCGGCGCTGAGAGAGTTCATGCAGCAACTGCACCTCCCGTCTCCAGTCTTGTTCTTAGAGTTGTCCAGACGGACGTTGCATCACTCGCACGACGACGAAGTGGATTTAGATGATGATTTATCACCAGACGAAGAAGATATGGATTCAGACTACGACGAGGATGACGAGGACATCGTGGACGAATTGGACTACGACGATGAATTGGATTACGACGACGACGTGGACGAAGTCAACGAAGACGACGATGTGGACTGGGACTGACAATTGATTTTAACGATGTGTAATACTGTACAACGAACTACGTCTTCTATTCCTGCATTGAATCATCGAGCTCATCTCCTTCGTCTCCTTCGTAATCCTCCTCTTGTCTATGCATCAACGACAGCTCGTCGAGAAGCTCTTCAATCGGAACTTCGGGCACGTCGTCATCGTCGTCGTCATCCGCAGCCGCGTAAGCGTTGGCGTTGATGGCGTTCTCATCCTTGAAGATTTGAACTTGAGCGCGCGTCTCTTCGTCTTCTTCCAATTCTTGGTAGAAGAGCTCTTCGTCTTGCGCCATGCGATCGACGCCGCCTCGCGATTTTTGCTGAGATTCATCAGCTTCTTCGACTTGCATGCGTTGCAGCCGCCACGTTCTCGCTACGCCGCGCTCGCGTCGTTTACGCCTGCTCTCGGCGTACGATTTTTTCACCAGAATGACGTCCGGTACGACGCCTTGAAGTTTGTCAGAATACTTTTCGAGCTCCGGATCGACGATTTGCAAATTGGACAAGTCGTATCCCATGGCGGTATCCCCCGGTTGTAAAATATTACCCAGGTGCGTCTTGACGAAGAATGTGGTGTCATTCATGCCGAAATCACTCGCGCGAGCGACTTCGATGTCAGCCATGCACAGTTTTCCTTGTCTGGACGAATGATCCACCTCGACGTCGAGGATGACGTATTCAATCATCTGTTTCGCCGCCGCCGACGCCTTGAACGGATAGCGCCAGTACTTTTCGGGATCGATCCACACCTGTCGCATCGTCACTGGATCTGTGAACTGTAACGAGTTGGATACGCGCGTGCACAGCATCACCGGTCCGACGCTTCCGAATTCCTTTGACAGCTTAAACGGCATCACCACCACGTCCTCCTTACACACCGGCACAATCTCCGTCATGAACGTGTGACGGTAATTATACGTGTTACTATTCGCATCGTGCGACACCAATTGTTTATCGGCTCGCGATCTCGTCGCCACCACGCTCCCCAAAAAATCCACAAATCGCAGCGCGTGCGAGCGGTGTCCGTAATAAAAGTCCAACCCATCCGGTTGACTCTTAATCCCGATCGCGTCTCGCTCCATCCCGTGCTTTAAAATCATCTGCTCCAAAAACAAAAACGTCCGTTTATGCTCCACCTTTTGTCTCACCTGCACGCACGCGTTCCACTGATCACTATTTGCCGCGCTTCTCGCGCACGCGTCGCACATGCGCCACTCCACCACGAATTCCGTCACAAACGTTTGCTGCAAAATGGCCCCATTCAGCACCTCCTTTTGAATCGTCAGCTTCGTCTTCAACCGCTTACTGTGCGGCTCCGTCCACACGAATCCCGCGTCGACCAATTTCACCTTTTGCAGTCCCTTGATGCGTTTGATGCAAAACGTGAGCAACTCTTTACTCTCCAAATCCGCCCGAATCCAGTGCTTCGGAGGTTGCAAATACCGCTCGCACTGCGAACAATACTGTACGACGCACGATTTACTGATCCCTTCCGTGATGTCCACCTGCGTGCGCACGCACTCGACGCACATGCCGGACGGATTCGCGCACATGGGGACGCCGCAGAGACAACACAGCACCGTCGCCGCGCCTCCACCGGCATCCATCGCGTTCGTCGCGCCGAAATCCATCGCGCGAGGGCGAGGGTGAGGCGAGGTAGAGACCTGTCGCGCGTCTCGGTCGTCGCGTCGACGTCTGGCGCGTCGCGCGTCGGGCACGGGGCGGGCGTCGCGCCGCGCGAACCGCCGCCGCCGACGCGGTTCCACGTGTCCGATTATTTTGAGTGTGTCGTTTGCGTGATTCACCGTCGTATTCGAGTGATTCGTACGGAATGTACGATGTAGGTGGGTGGGGGCGCATTGGACGGCATCGCGCGACGCGGCGCGACGCGCGCGAGGATGGCGACGTCGGTGAACGCGATCGACGAGGAGTTGGCGGCGCTCGAACGCGCGCTCGCGACGCTCTCGAGCGACGAGGAGGCGGACGGAGGCGCAGCGTCGGCGTCGAAATCGCGCGAGCGGCGGAAGAAGAGTAAAAAGAGTAAAAAGGAGAAGCGCGCGCGACGGCGGTCGTCGTCTTCGGAGGCGCCGGACGTGCTCGTGGGTGGGGAGGATTTACCTCGAATTGAGCCCCTGCCGCGAGAGCTGTTGCCGGAAGGGAACGATTATAAAGGGAAAGGGACGTCGTTTTTGGGCAAACGCGGCTCGGGACAACCGACGGCGAGCGCGGCGGCGAGCGGAGGGACAACCACCGCGGGCGCGCCGAGGAATGAGCTCGAGAGACGGTTGGCGATGCGTAACGATCGACCGCGGTGCGAGGTGTGTCAGATGGATTTCACGAGCGACGCGCAGTTTGAGGAACACAAGCGCGGGAAGAAACATTTGGCCAAGGCGAGAGCGGTGAGCGGAGGAGGCGGCGGTGGAGGACGCGGTGCGGGCGATGCGGGCGGCGGAAGACGGTACGTGAAACCACCCGCGGGGCCTCACTGCGACATGTGCCGGAAAATATTCACGAGCGAGGCACAAAAGGCGGAACACTACGGAGGGAAGTGGCACAAGGCACGCGAGCGGGGTGAGTTGCCGCCGTCCAATCGACCTTTTTCTTGACTGCAAAGCCTTGTTTGTTCTCAGGGTCAGAGTCTTGTGGATATGATCGATGATCATCGTGACATATATTCATACGAAGCGAGCGTACGAGCATCACTATACTAGGGCCACGGCGTGTTTTGCACGTACAAGGCTTCGACTTGATTCTCATCCAACGCACCGTCGTAAAAGTTGAAGTAACGAATCCAACCCTTCATTTCGTGAGGGACAGCTTGATTGCCGGCGAGGCCACCGACGGTGAAACTCGATTTACCTTCGTTATTGTTCGCTGTGGCTTTGTTCGCTGAAATATTACCGTCAAGCGCGGTGTATGACCCATCGATGACACCCTGGCGGAACACCGACAAACCATGGTGCCAAACGCCCTTTGAAGGGGTCGGCGCGCCGGAACTGTAGGCGCTCCCGATCCCGCTCCCAATACCACCGCCAAAGCGTGGATCTGATATGATGAACGAACGGTCAAAACCACCATTGTCGTGGCCGAAAATCCATCCATAAGATGCTGTCGGGTCATAAGATGGATCCAACCGAAAGACGACCTCTATTGTGAGTTGAGGGTACCGCGCCGGACCGATTTCATACGGACACGTAATAATCGACGCCTTATTCCCATTAATGTACATCCCATTCATCGTCGAGTCATACGTGGTCTCCGCTCCGAGGTTACACATAATTTTTGAGTTGCCCCACGTGGTGCCGCCCGAATATTGTGACGCATCAAGTGAAGCCAAAGGAGCCGGGGCGTCCGGCAGCTCACATGAAGTTGAGCACGCAGCAAAACACGCCGAGATATTCAAAGATGCAGATCCATAATTAATCTGCGGTATCAGTCTGTTGCGATACGGCCAGAAGTTCACCGTGCACGCGTCCATGAATTTGCTCGCTGACTCGGGGCCGTGTTTCTTTGTGTTTACCGACGGTCCTATCTCACGGAGTATCGCTCCGGCTTCGTTGCCCAAAGCGAATCCATATTCGTAGTTCACCATACTCGTCGTCAGCGTCCATTTTCGCAGACCTATCCGCGTCATCTTTATCTTATCCTTGTCCAGAAAGAACAAGTGGGAACGGTAATTGTGACGCACCACGTACGCCTCGGAGAGGGGAGACGTGAAAAAGTCTGGATTCGCCTGACGCACGCGCGGATCGATCCAGCTCGCGTCGAGCGTGAACGTCACCTCCGGCCGAACGCGTCCACCGAACGCCCATTTCGCGATCCGCCCCAAAAGCGCGTGTTCATCGCTCGCGAGACCACCAGCGACGGTCAACACCAGTCCCAACACTAAAACGAACGCGGCGATGCTCGTCCACTCGCTTCGACGAGGACGACGAGGACGCACGCCTCCATGGTCGATAGACGACGTTTCGGAGGCATCGATCACGAGCGGCGTCGACTCCGTCGCCATCGCCCCGGAGTGACGCTCCGTCGCCGTCGCCCCGGAATGACGCGGGTGTTGTGGGGCGTCCGGGAAGTCGCAGTCAGGGGACAGAGAGTAAATAAGGTACTCCCGGGTGTAAACTCTTCTTGAGTCATGAACAGTCAGGGGACAGAGATTAAATAAGGTACTCCCGGGTGTAAACTCTTCTTGAGTCATGAACAGTCAGGGGACAGAGATTAAATAAGGTACTCCCGGACGCGGCGAGATGTCCACGGTATCATCGATCGAAGAGCTTGCACCGATCCGAGAGAAAAGAAATTACAAATTACAAATTGTTTCCATCGTCGAGCGACGTCAGCTTCGACTGCTTCGATGAATGCGTCATCGTCGTCGTCTCCCTCGTGTAAGAGCTCGTACGCGAGCGGGGTGAGTTGCCGCCGTCCAATCGACCTTTTTCTTGACTGCAAAGCCTTGTTTGTTCTCAGGGTCAGAGTCTTGTGGATATGATCGATGATCATCGTGACATATATTCATACAAAGCGAGCGTACGAGCATCACTATACTAGGGCCACGGCGTGTTTCGCACGTACATGGCTTCGATGTGATTCTCATCCAACGCACCGTCGTAAAAGTTGAAGTAACGAATCCAACCCATCATTTCGTGAGGGACAGCAAAAGTGTTGGCGAGGCCACCGACGGTGAAACTCGGTTCACCTTCGTTATTGTTCGCTGTGGCTTTGTTCGCTGAAATCATACCGTCAAGCGCGGTGTATGACCCATCGATGACACCCTGGCGGAACACCGACAAACCATGGTGCCAAACGCCGTTTGAAGGCGTCGGCGTGCCGGAATCGTAGACGCTCCCGATCCCGCTCCCAATACCACCGCCAAAGCGTGGATCTGATATAATGAACGAACGGTCATAACCACCATCGTCGTGGCCGAAAATCCATCCATAAGATGCTGTCGGGTCATAAGATGGATCCAACCGAAAGACGACCTCTATTGTGAGATTAGGGTACCGCGCCGGACCGATTTCATACGGACACGTAATAATCGACGCCTTATTCCCATTAATGTACATCCCATTCATCGTCGAGTCATACGTGGTCTCCGGTCCGAGGTTACACTCAATTTGTGAGTTGCCCCACGTGGTGCCGCCCGAATATTGTGACGCATCAAGTGAAGCCAAAGGAGTCGGGGCGTCCGGCAGCTCACATGAAGTTGAGCACGCAGCAAAACACGCCGCGATATTCAAAGATGCAGATCCATAATTAATCTGCGGTATCAGTCTGTTGCGATACGGCCAGAAGTTCACCGTGCACTCGGCCATGAATTTGCTCGCTGACTTGGGGCCGTGTTCCTTTGTGTTTACCCACGGTCCTATCTCACGGAGTATCGCTCCGGCTTCGTTGCCCAAAGCGAATCCATATTCGTAATTCACATTCCTCGTCGTCAGCGTCCATTTTCGCAGACCTATCCGCGTCATCTTTATCTTATCCTTTTCCAGAAAGAACAAGTGGGAACGGTAATTGTGACGCACCACGTACGCCTCGGAGATGGGAGACGTGAAAAAGTTTGGATTCGCCTGACGCACGCGCGGATCGATCCAGCTCGCGTCGAGCGTGAACGTCACCTCCGGCCGAACGCGTCCACCGAACGCCCATTTCGCGATCCGCCCCAAAGGCGCGTGTTCATCGCTCGCGAGACCACCAGCGACGGTCAACACCATTCCCAACACTACAAGGAACGCGGCGATGCTCGTCCACTCGCTTCGACGAGGACGACGAGGACGCACGCCTCCATGGTCGATAGACGACGTTTCGGAGGCATCGATCACGAGCCGCGTCGACTCCGTCGCCATCGCCCCGGAATGACGCGGCAAGGTCGAGGTGGACAGCTCATCGGTCACCGTTTGGACACACGAGGTCTTTAGGGGTTGGGGAAATTTTACCTGCAAGATGCAAGTGCAAAATTGCAGGTGCAAATTGCAGGTGTTTTGGGGCGTCCGGGAAGTCTCATTTCTCCTAAGCTTTTACAGAGACCTACGTTTTCCCTACGAAGAGTAAAATACACTTCGTCAGATGGACTAAGTCTAGAAATTAATGCGGCGTTTCTCTTTATTCGCGGTGGGCGTCCACATGGCGTCCGTCGTGAGCATCGTGTGCGTGTCCGAACTCGTGCGTCTGAGCGCGACGTCGTCGTCCGAAAACTGATACGCGTTCGAGCTCCGAGTATCTTCGTGAAATATCCCGTTCTCGCTCGTCTCGCGCGGCGTCCCCGTCGGAGATGTGTCGTGACGCGCGCGCCGCGTCGACAACTCGTTCAGATTCGTATCGCTCAGGAGATTAAACTTTCGATCTCTCGATCCCGACGCGAAACCTCGGCGATTGCTTCCGTGCTCGAGCAACGCCGCCGCGTCCGGATTCTCCGATTTCCATTCGCGCGCCAGTCGCAGACCGATCTCGTACCCGTGCTTGATGATGGCGTTGTATTTGTTAAACTCCAGGATACCGATGCTCGACACGTCCGGGTGAATGTACACGTCGATGTCGTCGACGCGCGTCTGATGTTTCACCGTATCCGTGACAAAGGGAAGCTGCCCTTGCATATCCGCCATGGTCGGAATGCGATACCCACCGCCGAGCCAACGAGGGACGAGCGAGCGGAGCAACAAGAGCGATCCACTGATCCCATCACCCCACGGACTGAGCTTTCTCGCGTCTAAACCTTCACCAGCGACGTCGACGGCGATGACGAAACGCGCGCCGAGCGCCCGCATGACGTCGGTGGGGAGATTGTTGACGTATCCGCCGTCCACGAGAACGTGCATGCTTTGTTGCCTGTCTTGCTCGGTGTCGCACACGGGAGGTAAAAATCCAACGAGCGCCATGCTCGCGCGCACGTATCGCCACAGCGTACCGTTTCTGTGTATGATTTGCATGCATGAGATGAGATCGAGCGTGCAACAGAAAAACGGTAGCCAACAATCTTCGATCTTCGTCTCGCCAAAGTTGACGCCGAGGGATCGATTCATGCCCCATCCGGTGAAGTAGCTCACCACGGGGAGGGTGAAATCCATCACGCGTCCCCACGCGCTGGACATCTCTTTGGCGAATTTCATCACCATGATGCGCACGAGGAGCGCGCTCGGATCGCGCGCGTACATGCCGCCCACCATGGCGCCGATGGAGGTGCCGCCGACGGCGTCGATGGGAATGCCTTCCTCTTCCATCGCGGCGAGAACGCCGACGTGCGCGATGCCGCGGGCACCGCCGCCGCCCATGACGAGACCGACGGTCAAGTCACGAAGCGAACGGGCGAGACGAGCGGCGTGGGAGAGAACGAGTCCGCCGGACGGCGATTCCATCGCCGCGTGGTGGTGGCGCTGCACGCTAAAGGCGGTGAGCCACGATTTGGTGTCTTTCGGCGTGACGTCGGCGTTTTGATGGAGCAACACGAGCTCCCGTTGCGCGAGGAGCATGCGTTGAAGTTTTGTCGCGCCTTGTCCGTGGAGGAGACGATCTTGTAAGGTTTGTCCCTCCGTCGGCGTCGGCGCTTGATCGTTGGCGTTGGCGACGAGTAAAATGGTATCGCTGTGACGCGCGCACTGCGCGCACCAGGGCGACGGGAAGGGATCGCCCTTTAAGATGACGAGATCGTACTCTAACTCGAGGTTCGACAACCAATTCATCGTCGCCTCCTGCGCGAGCGGACCGACCGCCGCTTGACCGAGCTCAGCCAGACGACACGCCGAATCGACGGTGTGCACACGACAAATCTTTCTGAGCGCCATCGTCAGCGAGTAACAGAAATCGTCCAAGTGCACGGCGGCGCCCTCAGTGACGGGAATCACGGAGACGATCTTCGGCGTGTTCGATGCCTTTTGAGATTGCTGCAAACCGGAAACGGTCGGCGCAATGCTCGCAGACAACGCGGCAGCGCGATTCGCCTGGCGCAATCCTAATCCTCGCGCCAGGCGGACGAACGCCGTGGGCGCCGCGAGGGCGAGCGTGTCCAATCCCGCGGAGGAGATCCAGAGCACCTGAGAATCTCTCACCGCTCGCGCGACGATTCGTCCTTTGGGTGATGAGATGCTCTGTCGTCTCGATCTCGGTGTCGACACCGACAAGTCGGCGTTGTTTGATTGGAGAACCGAGTCTTCTCCCGTCGCCTCGCCCGGATTGACGACGTAGCCGGGCGCGCTGGATGGATACGACACGTTGGGTTTACCCGGCGTCCGGCGTTTGAATAGATTTTGAGATGAATTCGCTCGAGACAGACTGTACTCCTCCGTCTGCTCTCGCAAGCATCCGGCGACGACGATGTGCACGCCGCCCTCGCGGTGATTCAACGCCTCGCCCGCCTCTAACATTTCAATCTCCGTACCCACTCGATCTAAAACGAGCGAGCTCGGCGTGAGTCTGACCCGTCGCGCGAGCGCACTCGCCATTTTACACGTAATCTTGTCGCGAGATCGCGCGAGACGCGCCAACGCGCTCACTGGAAACGCGACGACCACGGCGCCGTTGGAACCGGCTCGAAACGCGAGATTACTTCGTTGACCAGTCAAGAGAAGGTGCGACCCGACCACTTCTCCCGCCTTTGCCGTGAAAATGGGCGTCTCCGAACGAAACACTCGAGGAAAGTTCGGGAGCGGAGGTCGCTCGCGCTTCGGCACTTGGCCCGTGAACGCTTCCAACGAACCGTGTTCTACGAGGTACGCGCACGGCGACGCGCCCTGTCGCAAGACGACGGATCCCGCGGGATACGCCGTGGCTTCCAGCGCGACTTCGTACGACATGTGCGGCGTGACGTCGTCTGCGACTGCTTTCTGTTTCCGAAAGAACCCACCACCGTTTTTCCCCGAACCTTTCGACGCGCTTTTCCTGTACCCGTGCCGTTCCATCTTGGCGACGACGTCGCTCGTATCGATGGCGTCGACCACCTCATCGTCGAACATGCACGACAACGCCTTCGTGCACAAGAGCGGCGCCGATTCGACCGCAGACGTCACCGTGGACTCGCTCAACACTCGCTCTTCCACCCATAACGCCTTGAGATCGGACGTCATGCCGAGATACTTGCACAGCGCCGTGAATCCGCCGGCGAGACGCAAGGCGGTGCCTTGAACGCCGACGACGGCGCCGGCGCATTCGTGAAAATCAGACATCTTGACGACGGCTAACACGCATCCACCGGGCGCCGCGCGCGCGGAGACGCGAACTCGATCGCGCTGACGTTCTTCGTTTTCCGCACCAAACGTCAATCGCACGCGCACGCGATCCGCATTCTCCGATCTCGGCGACTTTTGACCGCTCGACGGCGCGTCGCTCCTCTTCGCCGGCGCCGGTTCGCCCCGAGCGCTCCACTTTTGAGGCGCGTGTTCCAAGATGTCCATGAACGAGTTCAGACACGTGCCCGGACGCGAACAGTGCGTCGTCAACGCCTTTGACTCGCCGTCACCGCGTATGCTCACGTCCATCTCGATCTGACCCTTGAGTTCGACGTCGCCCTCCACCAACACCGTCAACTCGTCGGGCGCCACCGACTCGCCGATGCGTTCCCTCGCGCGCACTGCCACCGTCCTCGCCCTCGAGCGAAGCGTCGCGATGGCGGCCTCAGACATCCCTCGACACGCCGCACACGCGCGTAACGCGTCGAGCGTCGGATCTAACGGCCTCGCACGTTCGTGCGGCGTGAGAGTCGCCAATCCGTGCGCCGAAATCGCCTCGCGCAAATCTTCCTCCGTCTTGTGTAAAACGCTCAAACCGTCGCCTCTGATATCCTTTAATCGCGCCTTGAGATTCGTCTGCGCCTGCCACGTGCGCCAAATGCGCACCGCCTGTCGCATTCGTCGAGGTTGATGCGGCATGTCGAACATCTTGAGCGACACGCTCTGAAACGCTCTAATTTTCCCTTCCTCTAAAATCATCCCCCGCAACTCTTGCGACCGCTTGAGCGCCGCCGCGCGCAGTTCTTTGAGTCGTCGAATCGCTCGCACCGCGCGCTTCAACAAGAAAAACCTATCGCGCACACACACGAAAATCAAAACGTCAGTCAATCGCGCTCACGACCGCGAACAAAGAAGACGTGCGCGAGAGAACACCGGCGACGTCGACGGCGCGCACCTCGTGGCGTAATACGCCGCCGTCGCCGCGCACAGCGCCGTCAACCCACGATCGACGCCGTACGCGCCCACGAGCACGGCCGCCAAGAACGCAAACTGTCCTCGATGCAACAACATCGCGTCCTCCGCGCCTCGACCCCACTCGCGCGACGAATGAAACAATCACGAAATCCAACAACAATCTCGTTACGCGTCGCGGTCCCTCGCGCGCGTCGCACGCCTCCACCGCCGGCCTTCGTCGTCCTCGACGTCGTCGATCACGTCGTCCTCGACGTCGTCCGTCGTCCCACGCGCACACACACCGACGGACGCGCGCACGCCGTCTCGCGCCGTCGTCGAGTGCCGCGCGTTGACGTTTTTCCACCATCATCCTCGTCATCGTCCGCGTCACTCGCGCGCGCGCGTCGGCCATGTCCCCGCCGCGCGAGCCCCGCGAGCCGTACTACTGCGGCTTATTCCTCGACGACGCGAGTAAACGCGCCGTCTGGGCCCTCGTCCGCGACCTCGTCGGACTCGGTCGAGAACCGCCCGGATGTAAACGAAGCGCCAATCACGTGACGGTGTCGTATCGACCCTCGACGGAGACGCTCGCGAGATTCCCGCACCGCGCGTTCGCGGGGACGACGATCAAGGTTCGTGCGACGCACGCGTGCGTGCGAGAGAAGTTGTTCGCGTTGGCGGTGTCGTGGGAGGACGTGCCGAGCGCGGTGCCGACGCCGGAGAGCGCGGCGCCGCACGTGAGCGTCTTCGCGCCGACGACGAGGGAGTGGCGAACGCTCGGTGACGTCGTGGCGGAGGATTTAGTGAACGGGGATGCGTTGGATTTAACGTTCGTCGGGGGTGCGGTGACGTTGGAGGGGAGGTTGGGGGTGATGATGACGGACGGGAGCGTGGATTACGGCGAGGAGGAGGATTTTTCAACTACTCGAGGAGGGGCGGCGCGAAAGGCGCGCGAGGTGCCCGGCGCGGAGTCGGCGATCGGTGATAGCGTCAGGAGAGTGGTGGTCATGCCGAGGGCGACGTCCACGCGACCGGAGTACATGTCGACGTCCAAGCACAACGTTGGGAGTGGGTCGAAAGAGAGACGCGGCGGGACGCCGACGGACGCCAACCAGGAGGAGGCGAAGAGACGCCTCAAGGAAAAGAAACGAGATCAGATACGACGCAATTACTTGGAGTTGTGCGAGATGTTCGAGGTGCATCATCCGGAACACGTCAAGACGACGTTCATGAAGCACGGATTCGACATGGAGGCGACGGCGCAGGATTTATTGATGCAGATGACGCCGGAGCCGGAGGATCAACTCGACGAATTTGATTACGTTCAAGACGACGACGAGGGTAATTTCACGTTTGAAGATTACGACGACGATTATTATTACGACGACGATGGGGACGAGGACGACGATGATGAGGACGAGGACGGAGATGGGGGTGGACGATACTATTACGAAGACGAGGATGAAAACGGAAGCGGCGCGATGACGCCGGATTCGACGAGCGTCTCGTCTCCGCCAAAGTTGAGTAAAAAGCTTCGTAAAGCCATCAAGCGAAGCAAGCGACGCATGCGTTCGGGGATCATCGAAGGCTCAAAGAAGGAAATCATCGCGAACGTCGTCGGGTCGTCGACGACGACGTCCAAAAATTGGGGCGTTCACACCGAGGAGAGAACGAGCAAATTCCATCGAAGTAAATTCGCCTCCGCCACCATCAGAGAAGCCGCGGGCAAGTGGTCGAGGCACCAAGGAAGCGGCTCACGAACCATACGCTTGACGAAATCGTCGCGATCAGGAAGCGCCGACGCGACGGTGGAGGCTAAATTAGAACAAATCTCGGAAGATTTAACGCGGTTGCGCGTGCAAAGAGACAGAGGCGAAAATCCTCACGCCGCGTCCAAGATACGAGAGAAGGCGGCGCTTCGCACCGCACTCGAAACTATGGGCCCCGAAAGGAAGATGAAAGACATGCCGTCTTGGTACAGAAAAGCGGATGATTTCGACTTTGACCAGGTGCTCGATTTCCACGGGTGCGATCGAGTGCAAGCGATCCACCTTCTCGAGGATGCCTTCGTGAAAATCTCCCCCATGGTGACGTCCGACTGGAAAATGCGACTCATCACCGGTCGAGGTAATCACAGTCGAGGAGGTCGCGTCATTCACGGCGACGTCATGAGGTGGCTCTCGCACTTTGGCATCGCGTTCGTCGAGGGCGAGGGCGACATCATCGTCTGCGCGTGCGGAAGCATCAACCAATAACGGGCGCCGCTCCGCCGAGACGATTCATTCATACATTATGCGCGCGCTAATACACCACCACTATACCATCACCTATTACAAGTAATACTGTACGCTAACTAGCTAGCCATTTGCTCATGTATTCATTCGCTGATACGCCGATACACCACCACCTCGAACGATTTCGTCACGACGCGCGGCGCGTCTCTCGCCGCGGCGCGAATCGCGCTCTCTTCGTTGTGATGTCCGCTCGGACCCATGTACAGTACATCAAAAACATCCTCCTCGGACAGCGTCATCGCGCCGTGAATCTCGCGTCGACGCACGATTTCGAATCCGTTCGAGAGCATGGACGCGTCCACTCGATCAGATTTCCCCGGTTCGACGCCGAGAACGGTGACGCCGTCGCCGTTCAACTCTCGCAGCTCTCGCATGTGATCCTCGCCCGGCCTCGCGACGCACACTCGACCGCCCGCGCGAACCAACCGCGCGAGTTCGCTCGGCGACCGCGGCGCGAACACGCTAATCACCGCATCGACCGAGTCATCCATCAGCGGCACATCGCGCGTCGCGTCGGCGACGGCGACGCGCGCGTCTCCGCCCAACGACGCCGCCGCCAAATCCGCCGCGTCCTTCGCGACGTCGAACGCCGCGAGTTCCAAGGCGATGTCGTCTCGCACCATCGCCGCGTCGCGAACCGCGCGCGCGTAATAGCCTTCACCACACCCGAAATCTACCACTCGCCACCGTCTCGCGACGACGACGGCGTCGACGTCGCCGCGCGCGCGTTCGCCCTCCTCGGCGTCTCGCCGCCGCCGCCGCTCGGCGCGCTTCTTCGCCAATTTTCTCGCCCGCGGCGACACATCCGTCGACGCATCCGTCCGAGCGACGCTCGACGACAACGACGACGACGCGACGTCACGCCCCACCGCCTCCTCTCCCTCCCGCGCGTCGTCGTCTCGCGCCAACGCCTCTTCGGCCACAGCCGCCGCCAATTCGGAAAAGTGCCCTCGACTCAGAAACGCTCTTCTCGCGCGCAACTGCGCCCGCGCGTCCCCACCGCGCGCGCGACCGAGAAGATTCACGTATCCACTCCTCCCCGCGTCCACCGCGTGCGGTCTCTCCGAGCGCGCGCATCGATACGTCGCGTCGTTTTCATCCGCCACCAACCGCACCGTGCGACCGTCTCTCGCGCACGTCGGACACGTCCACGGCGCGGGCCACTCGCGACGCACCGCGCGAGACGCGTCGACGCGTCTCGATCGACCGCGCGCGTCCCGAGCGCGAGACGGCCGCGGGGACGTCGACGACGACCGCGCGAGACGTGTCGTCATAGTCTCACGCGTCGGTTGCGGGACAAAAATCGTTAATCATGTCATCGACGCGTCCCGCGCCGTCGTCGGCGTCTCGTCACGCGTCGACGCGCGCGTCGTCTCGCGTACATCGTCACCGATCGCGGCGCGTCGTCTCGCGCGCGACCGATCGTCCGCCCGAAGACGCCGCGGATGCGTTCGCGCGCGTCACCACGCCCGCGTCTCGAGACGCGATTCGTCGCGTCACCGACGTCGACGCGCTCCGACGACGACGAGAGGAGGCGAAAAAGGCGCTCGCGAGCGCCGAGCTCGCGCTCGCGGCGGCGGTGTTGGCGAGAGACGATGGGTTCGACGGCGCGAGCGCGAACGCGTTCGCGTGCTCGTACGGGTACATCGCCTCGCTGCGAGGGTGCTACATCGACGTCGAGCGAAACGAGGTTCCCAAAGGGTTCATCGCGTCCGCGTTGGAGAATTTCGATCGAGAACTGAGAGAAATGGTCAAGTATTTTCGCGCGCGAGGGAACGAGGACGAGGAGGCGCCGACTGGGATGCCGACAGAGTTGAGAGAAAAGGTGCTGGCGTTGCGTCTGGACGCTGACGCGATTTGGGAACGAGAACGCGCGAGAGAGGAGATTCCGGCGCCGTGGATCTTGAAGGGACCGTATTTGGCGCTGTGTGTGATGCTGGACAATTTGTTTGACGAAAAGAGACCGATTCAGCGGTTTTGGTTTTTAGAGACGGTGGCGAGAATGCCGTATTTTAGTTACACGAATATGCTCACGTTTTACGAGGCGCTCGGATGGTGGCGACAGTCGAGCGAGCTCAGGAAGATTCATTTCAGCGAGGAGTGGAACGAGTTTCATCACCTGTTGGTGATGGAATCTCTCGGGGGCGATCGAAGCTGGCGCGATCGATTTCTTGGCTTGCACGCCGCCATCGTGTACTTTTTTGTGTTGGTGCTCTTGTGGCTGATCTCGCCGGCGCTCGCGTACAACTTTTCAGAACTCATCGAAGGGCACGCCGTGGACACGTACGCACAATTCGTCGACCAAAACGAAGCGTTGCTCAAATCAATGCCACCACCGACCATCGCGGTGGAGTACTACGAGGGCGCCGATCTCTACCTCTTTGACGAGTTTCAAACGGCTCGAGAGGTGCGTTCGAGACGGCCTCGCATTCGCAACCTCTACGACGTCTTTAGCAACATTCGAGACGACGAGGGCGAACACGTCAAGACCATGGGTGCGTGTCAGCGCGAAGACTCGGCGATTTCATCACCGAACGCCGTCAACGCCAAGACCGCCGCCATCGCCGCGCTGCTGACTGCGCAAGTCGTCTTTTCTCGACTCGGCGAAACCGCCACGCTCGCCCAAGACGCCGCCGAGATCGACGTCGACGCGCTCACCGATGCCGCTACCGTCGGCGCCGCCACGGGCCTCTTCGACGCGCTGTTTAGTATCTTAGATTTCCTTTAACACCGCGCACGTCGCCGCCGTCAGCCTCTGCGTCGCGCGAGCGCCTTGGACCGCCGCGCGCACTCCGTCGGGAGAAAATATCTTCTTTTTCCTCGATCACGAATTCCGGAGGAATCGACCGTGGCGCGCCATACGCGCGCGCGAGGTCGTCCGCGCGCGAGAGAGACGTCGAGAGAAAACTCGCGTGGGACCGTTTCGTGGACATGGGGTGCGCGGCGAGCGCCCCGGGGAACGCGCAAGAGCGCGAGTGCGCGCGATTGGCGAGCAAGACAAAATTTACCCCGGGACAAGTTCGCGTGTTGCAGCGCGTCTTCTCGCGCGTGAGCAGCATGAACGAAGGCGATGGGGTGATCGATGCGATAGAGTTTCAGCGTGCGCTGTTCGGACGCGCGAGCGGTGGTGACGAGGATGCGGGGAAGAGTGATTTGTTTAGCGCGCGCATCTTCGCGTGTTTCGATTCGGCGTCAGACGAGCGATTGAGTTTTGAAGAGTTCGTGTGTGGGTTGAACGTGTTTCATCCTGAGACGCCAAGAGACGCGAAGACGAAGTTTGCGTTCCGCGTGTACGATTTACAGGGCACGGGGGAGATCAACAGGGACGACGTGCGAAGGATGTTGGAGGCGGTGTTGTCGCAGTCGACGTCGATGTCGCTGACGCCGAAGGAGATAGACGCGGCGGTGGACAAGACGTTCGAGGATTGCGATCTCACCAAGAATGGTGTCATCTCTCTGAAAGAATTCGAGAGTTTGGTGGCGAAGAACGAAAAGGTGATCGCGAACATGACGATGCCCCGTCTGCAGCGGTTGACAAAGGAGTATCCCGAGTTTCTCTTCGCGTAGGGCGGTCAACCTCGGCACTCGAAGTGCACTAAAATCTGTATCTTATTCATATCAAAGACATTTGCGCGAAAAATAGTCGCACACCGAACGCGAGCGCGCGCGGCGATGCGTCGGGCGGGGCGGATTATTGACTAGTTAATAAATGACGAGGTCCACGTCGGCGTAGCCGTACGCGCTCTTGTGTCTCTCGTACAGCGAACGCATGGCCTCGATGAATTCTTCCAGCTTGGCCGCGACTTCGTCTCGACTCGGATCTGAATTCTGCACCACCTCCAAAGGTTTTCCGACGATGGTGTTGAGCGGCGTCGCGTACGGAATCGGCGAGCACCACTTGCCCCAAAACACGATTGGCGCGAACGCGAACGTTTTCCCGATCCAATCGGCGACGAATTTCGGCACGATGGGCGGTCCCAAACGCCAGTATCCGTACGTCCTACTCTGCCCGAACGTGTACGCGGGAACCAACGCCGCACCGGTCTGAATCGCAATCTTCACGAACCCGAACCGTTTACGCAGATACAATGTCTCGACGCCCTTCTCCATCGTCATGCACTCCGCCACGCCCCCGGGAATGATCACCACGCTCTCCCCACCGCGCAACATCTTCAACATTCTCGGTCTCGAGATCGGATCCAATCCCAACCACGTCCACAGGTGTCGAACGAACGGCACGTTGAAGATGGCGGCGCTCGCCAAACATCTCGACCGCCGCGTCGTCTCCGTCAACCGTTTCCTCTTCGCTTCCTCCGGTTCATCATAGATGAAATACTCCGCGAACGAGATGACACTCAGCGGTAACACCCCGTGCGGCTCCAATCCGATCAACGACGGTCGCCCGCGTCGCGTCGCCTCCAACCACTCCTCCTCGTCCTCGAACGCCAACGTCGACGGAAAGTACGCGCACGCCGTCCTCGTCACCGTTCTCGCCAACTTTTCCCCCCACGACGGCGCTTTCCGCGCGCGAGGCCACGCCGCGAGTGTCACGAGCGCGACGAGCACCGCCACCGCCTCCCATCTCGGCCACAGCGCGCACGCCGCGACGACGACGGCGATGTTGACGTGAATCAATCCCAACCACGCGAACAGCACGACGTGCGTCTTCACGCTCGCGCGCGACGCGCGCGACGCGGACGCCGGCGCCGCGCCCACCGCCGCGCGCATCGAACGTCTCGCGCGCCCGTCTCGCCGGTCTCCCTCGACACACTCGCGACGACGCGTCGCCGAGTCGCGAGAGATGAACGTCGCGAATTCAAACCAAAATCTCGGGCGAAGGCGCGTGTGAATCGAATCGACACTTTTTTTGAGGTGACGACGCGTTATATTTAGCTCGGTCGGACGACGTCCGGCGGTGACGCGCGAGACGGCGACGCGACGGCGATGGCGGCGATCCGAGACGCGCGCGAGGGCGACGCGCTCGGCGCGCGCGCGTTTTCGAGGATCGGACGCGAGGAGGCGCGCGCGATGGCGAGACGCGCGAGAGGCGAGTGGGGAGACGAGGACGCGAGGAGACGCGCGGAGCGCGCGGCGGTGGAGGACGCGGTGACGCGCGAGAGGGAGGCGCGAGACGCGCGAGAGAGGCGAGAGACGGCGCGGCGCGCGCGAATGCGCGCGCACGATGACGCGCGGGCGCGACGAGAGACTCGAGTGAACGCGGCGCGAGACGACGCGAAGGACGAGCCGCGGAGAGAGACGGTGCGAGAGGAGACGGACGGCGCGACGAGACGCGCGGCGGCGGCGAAACTCGAGAACGATCTCGCCGAGGTTCGAGAGATGAATTCCATGGTTTTATACGGGAAAGTGATGAGCGCGCGCGACGCGCAGGTGGAGGAGAAACGTCGAGCGATCCAAGCCGAGCGCGAGGAACGAAGACGGTTGGACGCCGACATGGAGCGCGAACGCGTCGAGGCGATCGAACGCGCGGAATGGCGCGAGCGTGAACGCGTCGAGCGCATGCGACGCGATGCGGACACACTGCGCGCGCAGATCGCCGAGCGCGAGCGCGAGCGCGCGGAGGAACACGCACGAAGAGAGTGCGAATCTCAAAAGCGCGTCGAGGACATTCGCCGCGCCATCAAGGAGGACGCCGCGGAGAAGCTACGAAAGCGCGCCGCGTCGCTCCGATTGCTCGAAGACATCAATCGCGAAAACATCGCGCAGATTGAACGCAAAGCGGACGCCGAGCGAAAAGAGCGCGAGGAGGACGAACGCGCGATGGAGTATCTCAGACGCAAGGCGGAACGCGAAGCAGCGCAAGCCGCCGAGGAAGAGGAACAGAGAAAACGAAAAGAGATTGAGACGGCGCGACTGCGCTCGATGCAAGAAAAATACATAGACGGTCGAGCCGAACAAGACTTTTTACGCGCGCGAAAACTTCAGGATGAATACGAACGCGAGATGCGCGCCAAGGAGACCGCCGAACGCGAACAGCGGAGACGCATGCAAGAGGATTTGACGAGCGCGCGCGTCGCGCAACACGAAGAAAAAGTACGATTGATGCGGGAGGAAAAAGAGAGCGAGTGCGCGACTGCGGCGCGTCTTCGACGAGAACACGAGGCGCAGCTCGAGGCGGAGCGCGCGCGAGACGAGGCGAGGCGCAAGGCAGCGGTGGCGCACAAGCGGGATTTAATCGCGCAAATCCAATCCAACGAGGAGGAGAAACGGCGGGACAAGGCGCGCGAGGCGAGAGACGCGGTGGAGACGCAGAAACGAGAAGCTCGGGAGCGAGACGCGTTGGAACGCATCAGACTGAGAAAAATCAAAGAGATGGAGCGAGACGCCGTGTCAGAAAAGTACACGGTGGAGCTTCGATCCAAGCGAAGTGCCGCGTGCGCGCGATGAACGGGCGTTAATCAATAATCGTTCAATGTTAATCAATACACCGCATCATCAACTCATTCTCGCCTCGCGAGATTTCAAGTACAAATCAGCCGAGCGAATCATCCAGAGCGCGTTCGGTAGAGATTTGTTATAACTGTTTCGACCGATGGACGTCGCGTTCATGGCGAGAGATTCTGGCGACGCCTTGACGCGAAGCCATTGGTACCCGAAGAGTGCGTTTGTGCGACGGCGGCGACGCTGGACGAAAGCATCGCGCGCGCAAGCGTCTGTGGGCGCGGGGACGGATCGATGGCTGAAATATGATTATTATTACTTCAACGCGGGTGGGGACTCAGGCGGCGTACGCCGTGGAGGGAATTTACACGTCAAAGCCTTCGCGTTCGAGCTTGCTCTTGTTGAGCATGAACATCGTCTTTCGAAGGACGAGTTTGGTGGCGCCGTACACGAGCATCGTGTTGGAATACGCGAGCGAGAGCTTGGTG
>Ga0255774_10000250_pt1 | contig 50556 bp, 35 predicted proteins | sample 101ome_17_FD_179972 | JGI IMG/M metagenome (GOLD analysis project Ga0255774, IMG submission 179972) | Coastal salt marsh microbial communities from the Groves Creek Marsh, Skidaway Island, Georgia - 101407AT metaG (version 2) | ecosystem: Environmental > Aquatic > Marine > Intertidal zone >... | reverse complement strand
GAGCCCGATTTCCGCGCAAAACCAATTCACGAGCGGCGAGCGCGAGCCTCGCGATCCGTAAATCGTCACCGCGTTCGTTACGACGCCGTCGCCGCGGCGCTCGCGCAAACGAAGCTGATGCCGTTGGTGCTTCCACGCGACTCGAGAACCACGTGCCGCCGCCGCCGCCGCCGACGACGACGACGACGCGGGACCGCACCCATTCCTACGCGTCGCGAACGCCGCCGCGATCGTCGACGCAGACGCGAACGCGCTCATCCCTTCCGGACGAACGGACGACGAGTGGCGCGTCTCGCGTGCAAAAAGTGCACGCGTCGTGACGTCATCTCTTCACTCACGCGCGCGCGTCGGAACGACCGACGGAGACGCGACCGGTTTTCGATACGCGCGCCCGGATACCGACGAACGAATGTCATCGTTCGCGCCCCTCGCGTGTCGAGCGTCCTCGGCGGTGCGCGGTGCGCACCACGTCGCGTCGTCGTCATCGACTTCGGCGGATAAGAAGCGAACGCTCAGTCGCGGTGGCGTTCGAGTGCGCGCGAAGAAGGGCGGGGCGTTTTTGAAAGAGTTCGGCCCGGAACCGACGCCGGAGGAAAAAGCCAAGCAGGCGCAAAAAGAAGAGGACGCCACCGGTGGGTTCCCACCGCTCGTCAAGTCGGACACCGATCCGTTTTCGGTGAACCTGATGGTTAAAAAAGTGGGTCCGTTGAACATGGTTTGGAACGGCGTCGGCACGCTTCAAACCCCGGACGCGGGGGATAAATCCGCGAGCGTAAACCTCGCGCGGGTGTGCCTCGCCCAACGCGCCGAGTTGCTCATCGAAAACTTTGAGCGGTTGTATCCAAAGCTTAAGAATGAACGCGTGGAGTGGGCGTTGCAGCCGTTTGACGACGCGTACGGCGACGCGTTCGATCCGTTCATGTCCCTTCCGGAGGATCAACAAGAGGAGCTCGTGCCGGGGAATTTGCAGTTTTTAAAGAAACCGCGCAAGGTGGCGCCGGGGCAGTAAATACCGCGGGATTTCGCGCGTAATCAATCGCATCAACATCGTCCTCGATCATTGTTCGCGCGCCTTGTAATAGACTCTCTCTCAGCGAAACAGACTCGTTCATTCCACACACGTCGGCGCGGTGGAACCGTCGCGCACGAACCCACCGTCCGAACGAAACGCACGGAAACAATGTTCGCATCGTCGTCGTCGTCGCGCGTCGTCCTCGTCCACGCCCGCGCTCGTCGGGGTCGTCCGACGACGGGCGCGCGCACCAAAAAGGTGGCGGCGGCGCTTTTTCGACACCCTCTCGCCCGCGCGCTCGAAACCGCCGCGACCGGTTCCGCGGACGACCCCGTCGCGGAAACCGCGCCCGGGGAAGACGCGCGCGAGCCCGAGGACGCGTGGACGACGGCGAGACGCGCGGAACTCTCGGCGCTGACGGTGGAGAAGGGGCTGAAACCGCTGTGTAGAGGGTACGGTTTAAAACTCGGTGGGAGCAAAGGGGCTCTGTTGGAACGCGTGTTGGCGCACGAAGTGGCGAACAAGGCGGACATGGCGCCGATGGAGGCGGTGGTGGAGCGCGCGTCGGCGTGGAGGTCGACCCGGATCGTGGCCGTGGACGGAGAGGCGAACGCGGCGGTGGAGAGACGGGCGAAAGCGCAGAGTGAAAGACGGGCGAGCGCCGGCGGCTGGGGTAGAGGCGAGGACGAGGAGGACGAGGAAGGCGATGATAGATACGACGACGCGTGGGGTGCGGAGTGGAATCGAACGGATGATGTCGAAGGATCGATGGCGTATCTTCAGGATATCGAGGCGAGGTACCCAGAACTCGTGCGTGCGGATGCCAAGGTGAGTAAAGATGATTTGGCGAGACGCATCGCAATCGTCGACGGCTTGCGGTCGTTGGCCAAGGAGAAGAAGGGATACGAGGCGGATACTGGGTTGCACCTCGAGGCGATCGCGAGAGCGATCGAACGGGGGTATCGTGACATGCGTGGGAGCGCGTTGAATATTTTGCAAAAGGAGTCGAAGCGGCGGATTGATGTCAGCGTGGATATCGACGTGGCGCGCGGCCGATTCGCCGTGTTGGCGCAAGTCGTCGGGCGCGCGGGGACGGTTGAGCGCGAGTACGACGATACCAAGTTTTTCACGTTTAACATTAGGCGTCAAAATAGAATGCGAACGCTCATTCGGTACTTGTCCGAGGAGATTAAGCAGGGTGTCGCCAGAAAGGCTACGGAGGATTTCGTGGAGAAGATTGGCACGGTTTGCGACGGCAGGTTGCGGTTCCGCTCTGAAACGGGCGCTTGGATGGTGGATATCGACGGCGGCGCCGCGGGCGTCATTCCAGAGAACGAACAGCTTCAGTTGGTGAATGACCAGCCGCTCAAGCAAGGCGATACGGTGACAGCCTACGTGCTCGACGTTGAAAACAACTTGTACACGGGTCGCGAGCGCACCCCCGTGGTGCTCTCCATGACGATTCCCGATCTCGTCGTCGGCATCGTCAAGAGCGTCGTCCCAGAAGTTGCGAGGGGAGACATTGAAATCAAGGCTATTGCCCGCGTCCCCGGTCGTACGACGAAAGTGGCGGTGCAGGTGGCGCCGGGATCGAGCTGTTGGGACGCCATTGAGACATGCGTGGGTCAGGATATGGAGCGACTTCGCGTCATTCGTGAGCGCGCCGGCGGCGAGGTTGTGCACTTTATCAACTGGAGCGATGACCCCGCGGAGGTCATCAAGGCTGCATTGTACCCAGCGGACGTCAAACGCGTCGAGCAAAGCTTCCCAGAAGGTTCAGCCAAGCCAAAGCTCACCGCTTTCGTCACTCCGTACGACATTCGACGCGCCATCGGCGCCGGGGGCGCCAACGTCAAGTTGGCAGCGGCGCTCACGGATTCATTCGTGCTCATCGAGACGCTCGAGGGCGAGAGTCTGGGTGGATTTAACGATGACCTGGACGATCGCTTCGATAACGGCGCGTTCTGGGGCGGCGACGATCGCGATTTCGACGACGTAGACGATTTCGACAGTCAAGACGCGCGGGATTTCACCGACATTCTCAGCGAGGGCAAGTACGGCGAAAAGAAGCAAGGCATCGAACTCGACGAGCTCGGATGGCCGGAACTTCCAGATTTGGACGACTTGACCGGCGCATCGTCCAAACCGCCGACGAAAGAGTTGAAATCGCTGAGCGAGGCGCTCGGCGAGCCATCTGTGGAGGACATTGAAGCCGAAGCCGTCGCTTGGGAGGTCGGACCGGGACGTCCGGGTATCGTCACTTTTGGCGATAATGGTCAAGATGGCATTGTCGGCGAGACTTCCTTCTTCGGTCGAGTGCGAGCGGACGACGACGACCCTTACGCGGATGACGAGTTGATATTTGACTAGCTCTCTCTCTCTCTCTGCCTCGCGCGCGATGTGTAATAAATTCCTTGGAGCAAAATTCCTCGCTTGAACGACGACATTCTCCCCCTCGCATCGACATGGTCGACGGCGATAAACACGAAAACGACGACGGCAATGATGACGCCACCGTCGTGGTGTACCTCTTCCTCGCGCGGTGCGTCACTTCGCTCGCACTCGCGTCGTATCCAAGCGATTACTCGAGACATTGCATGGACGTCACCGGTAACATTTGTTCGTCTCCACCGACCATGCGACTCCGTCTCTTTAGTACCGTCGTCGTGAGCAGAGCGAAAGACATCATGGATCGCGTCGATGAAGCGGCGACGGCGTACGCGTGGCGGGGATGCGTTGAGATTGTCGTGCCGGCGGCGGGCGAGACGTCTGTGAAATTTGTCAAGTCGTTTCGGGGAGCAACTCATGGAAACGACGACGACGACGCGTGGACGCACGAGCTCGTGACGAGGGACGCAAACGGAACGGAAATGGTGGTACATTGCGTGTACGCCGCGCTAGGCGTCGTGTCCGCGTCGTGTTTGATGCGTCAGTTTGAATGTGCGTCGCGCGCGTGGAGTTCGATGATTTGGCCGATGCGCGTCGGCGAAGCGTCGATTTTCCTCGATGGCGCGCGCGTCTCGTTGTTCGGCGACGCAGAGAGTCGGGTGCGGACTCGGGCGTTATCGAGCATGTGTGTGGTGTCGTCGATGAGGAGATCTTGCGCGGGGATCGGTGATTGGTGCGCCGTGTGTACGTTGACGTTGGAGCCAAAGAGTCAAAGCTCCGAGGAATCCGATGATGACGGATGGGCGCAGGCGTGTGTCAATGGATCGGTTTTGCCTTGGATGGAGCAATTCTTTCTTTTTGAGCGGCTTCTCAACTTTGGCGCGCTCGTAAAGGATCGATTCGCTCTTGAAGATGTGTTGCCGGGCATCATGGAGCCGAATGTGGAGCACGTACTTCGATTTACGAATCGCGTTGACGGATGCATCGAAAGCGTGATGCGCCTGAAAAGTCTGACGATTCATTATATGGTCGCCCCAGGGTTGAAAACTCGTCTGAAAGACGGCGCTCCAATCAGAATGCCGCTCGCGGAGTGCGATTCAAAGACGTCGACGCGAGTGAATCCCGTGCCGTCGAACGTTTTGAGTGCGCTCTTCGCCGCTTGCGTGCAGGACGCGCTGCAAATTCTCAAAAGAAGAATGGTACCGACGCTTGGAACACCTCAGGAGCGTCGAACGTTCGAACGCACGCGTGAAATCGGTCGTAAAGTGCTCGCGATCCTATTAATGGATGGCGCGCTCTCGTCAGCAGAGGCGAGCGCGTTCGTCGAGGAGCGCGATGCGAGAGATCCCGAGTGGAGAGTAAAGCTGTTACAAAAGCTATCTAGAATATCCGCACTTCGAGAGAACGACCAAGACGGTGGAGTCGAAGAATTACCCTTCAATCTATAATTGATACACGGCACAAACCACGCAATGCACACTAATGCGACGACGACGCGTCACTACGACGTGGCGTTTGGCCCTGGAAACAACACCTCCTCCGCGAACCTCTTCGCCCATTCCTCGCCGTACCAATTCGCAAACATCGGAATTGCTGGATCGTGTTCCAGCTGCCACGCATCGTGCGCGTCCTGCCCCGCCCTCGCCGATTCTTCCGTGAGAACGCATCGTCGAACGTCTTCCAAAGCCAATCCAAATTTACACGCTCCGTGCATCGCCTCGGCTTCCCGCTCCGCCTCATCCAACCGGTCAAGCCACACGCCCAAGTACGCCCGAACCACCTCGAGCGATATCTCCATAATATCTTCGTCTGGGCACGTCGGTCGAGCGAAGAACATTCCCTGAGAGAAGAACTTTGCATCCTCGTAAAATTTCTTCGACGGTTTCGTCGCTCCAAGCGTGGCATCTGCGCCCTTCAGAGCTCCACCTCGCGCGAAGAGCGCCTCGAGTTTTGGCACGTACGCCTCGGCATACCCGGCATCTCGACACATGGGCTGCAAGTCCACCCCAATCAAAACCTTACGCGCCGCGCCTTTTCCTAGGCTGATTAAATCCACGCCCAACACGGGCGCATCTGGCGAGCTCGGCGCCGGATACGCCGCGCAATTAAAAATCTGCGCCGCATCGCCTCCGTCCACGTACGTCGCGCGAACCCGTCGCAGTCTAAACGATTTCCAAACCTCCGTTGTCGTCGTCACCCCCAACCGCGCGTTTACGCGCGTTTTAAACGCGTCATCCAACGACGTCGCGTCGTCCTCTCGCCTCGGGCCGCACGTGCGTTCGAGCGTTTCAGTCACCAACGCCGCGTGTCGCCGAAACGTCAACAAAGACGGCGGTGACGGCGGCGACAACGACGACGACGAACACGATGTCGATGTCGATGATTCATTCGATCGCTCGGACGACGTCGACGCCACCCTCGACGCGTCTGCTTTCATCCACCTGTTTCTGTTGAAAAGCAGTGGATTTGTCCTTCGTTTCGACGCCGTCGCGCCGTCGAACGGCGTCGGCAATCCACGCGCACGCGCACGCGTCATCGTCGTCGTCGTCATCGACAGCGTCATCCCGATCGCGTCGGGATACCGTCGGTATCGAATCGTTCGCGCGCGATGCAGTGGCGACAAGAGGGCGGTTGGAAAATCCTCGCGTCACACCTCGTCCCGTCGGACCACCGCCCGCGCGCGTTCAAACACGCACACGCACACGACGACGTCCGTCATGCACGTCTTCGCCGCGTCCGTCTCTCGCGTCGCCCCGACGCGCGTCTGCGGGACGCGAACGCGTCGCCAAACCGTGAGCGCACGCTTACGTCAGCATTCGACATCCGCGCGCGCTCGCGCCGATACCGAAACCGATTCCGATTCCGCCGCGCCGATCACGCGTCGCGATGCCGTCGCGCGCACCGCGACCGCCTTCGCCGCCTTCGCCGCCGCGGCGCTCTCGACGACGTCGAACGTCGACGCGGCGTTCGCAAAGGACCTCAAAGAGATGGAGGCTGAAAAAGCTGCGAGAAAAGCCGCGCTTCGCGCCGCCGCGGAAGCCTCCGCCAAGTCTGGACGCGGCGAGGCTGCGTTCGATGACGCCGCGTACGGCGTGAGCGAAGACGCGAGAACGCCGAACGCGCACTCGAGGCAAGAGGAGGGGCTCAAGGAGGCTTTGCGTAACAACGTGTAAATGAACTGAAACTGATTTTTGTCACAACACATCGCGCCGCCGTCGACGTCCTCAACGCGCGACGAATGTCGATAAAATAGCGCGCGCGTCGTGGTTCTAGTCTTTTACGATGAAACGAACGATCGAAGGGACGATTAAACGCGTTGGACGCGCGCGGGCGTTCGCGTCAACATCGTCAACGACCGCTCGAGTGGAACAAGTCGAACTCGCGCTCGCGCGTTCGAAAACGCAGATTCAAGTCACGCGGTCGCAGATCGACGCCGCGCTCGCGCTGCTGTTGGATGAGCAGTGTACGCTGCCGTTCGTGGCGAGGTACCGGAAGGAACGGACGAACGGACTCGATGAGAATGAGCTGCGGGAGATTGAACGGGCGGCCAAGGCGTGCGAAGCGTTGGAAGCGAAACGCGAGTCCGCGCTCGATGCGTTGAAAAGAGCGGATCCGCCACCGTCGCGCGAGGACTTTGAGCGTGTATCGAAAAAGTTGCGGGAGGCGACGACGGTGGAGGCGATAGAGGACTTGATTGGGCCGTATAGGACAAAGACGAGCTCGCGGGCGGACAAAGCGAGAGCGCTCGGATGCGACGGGTTGGCTCGGGAGATTTTAACCGATGGTCCTGGGGGTGTGGAGGCATTGGCGCGTAAATACGTGAATGCGAAGCGAGGTGGAGAGGTTAAGAATGTGGACGAGGCGTTGAACTACGCGCGGGATGTGTTGGCGGACCAAGCGGCGAACGAACCGACGGCGAGAGAGGCGGCGAGACGAACGATTTGGACGAGCGGTCGTTTGTCGTGCGCGCTGACGGCGAACGGGAAAGCGGCGGCGGAGGGTAAGAGCGACGACAAACGAGCGAAGAAGATAGCGGATGCCGTGCGTGATTATTATGATTTTAACGCGCCGTTGCGTCGGGTGAAGCCACACCAGACGCTGGCGATTTTTCGGGCGGAATCGGCCAAGGTGCTTCGGGTGAAGATTGACTTTGATTCCAAATGGGCGGCGTCGGCGGCGATGAAAGCCATGGTTGGGTCTCGTCGTTTGGGCGGAGGACGGTACAACGTCATCAGCGAAGCCGTGGAGGACGGGATGAAGCGCTTGCTCGCGCCGTCCATCGAACGCGAGGCAAAGAGTAAACTCAAAGTGGAAGCGATGGAACGCGCCATTGCCGACTTTGGTGCCAACTTGCGCGCGCTGCTCTTACAACCGCCGCTCACGCCGGCGGCTGTCGTACTTGGGGTAGATCCAGCGTATCGAACTGGCTGCAAACTCGCGGTGGTGGACCCGACGGGTACTTTGCTTGAAACGGGCGTCGTGTATTTGCCGCAACTCGAGTCGAAGTCATCGACAAAGGCATCGGCGAGCGGTGACGCCGCCGACAACCTCAGACAACTGGTGAAAAAGTGGGGCGTGAGCGCCATCGCAATAGGCGACGGTACGGCGAGCCGAGAGACGGAGGCTTTCGTCGCGTCGTCCATGTCTGGAGTCTCCGGCGTGGGCTGGCGGGTGGTTTCCGAAGCCGGCGCCTCTGTGTACAGCGCGTCCGAGCTCGCGGCGAAAGAGCTGCCGAGCATCGACGTCTCGCTGCGCGGTGCCGTTTCTATCGCGCGCAGACTCCAAGACCCTATGGCTGAGTTGGTGAAGATTTCTCCCGAAAACATTGGCATTGGTTTGTACCAACACGACGTCAAGGAGAAGGAATTGGCCGACGAGCTCACCAAGACTGTCGAATCGGCCGTCGCCGTCGTCGGCGCGAATCTCAACACCTCGTCGCAGTCTCTCCTTTCGCGAATCCCAGGTCTTGGTCCGGCGCTCGCGGCGAAGATTGTCCGTCACCGCGACGAGCACGGACAGTTTTCAGACCGCGCGGCGCTCAAAACGGTGTCTGGTGTCGGATCGAAGACGTACGAGCAAATCATCGGATTTCTTCGTGTGCCAAACGCCGCGGACGCGCTCGAACACACGTCGGTACATCCAGAGAGTTATGCAGTCGCCAGAAGATTGCTAAGCCTTCTCTCCGCCGACGCTGCTGAAGTCATCAATCTCGCCGACGCTGAATCGAGCAGAGTCGTTTCGTCGTCGTCGACGTCCATCCAAGCCTTGCAGAAACTCAAGCCAAAGCTTCGAGAGCTAGCCAGCGACGACTCGGCGCTCGCATCCTCCAGCGCACGTCTTGGATGCCACGCCCTCACCCTCAAACACATCGCCGACGAGCTCGCCGCTCCGGGAGACGACGCGCGCGCGCGCCGTTCCGACGCCCATCGCGACAACGTCCTCCGCACGCAAGCGCGCACCATCCAAGCCCTCAAACCCGGCGACACCATCCCCTCCGCCGTCGTCCGCAACGTCGTCCCATTCGGCGTCTTCCTCGACCTCGGCGTCGGTCGCGATGCCCTCTTACACGTCACCCACATGAAGAAAAGACTCGACGGATCTGACGCGAAGACTTTGGGCGGAAACCGAACCGTCGATCCGCACGACGCGTACTCCGTCGGCCAATCCGTCGACGTCGAAGTCCTCTCCGTCGACATCGATCGTCAACGCATCGCCGTCATCCCAGCGCGGAGGTAACAGTCGTCGTTCACCGATCACGGCGAGCGCGCGTGCATTCAGAGCGAGTTCTTTTAGCCATCCTCGACTTGTTGTATTCCTAATGACACAACCACCCGCGCGCAGCCGACGCGAAAACAAGATGAGATGATCTGGAGAGATTGTGATTGCCCAAACCGCACACCCCGACGCGCCACCAGCCATGCGACGCCGCGCACCGCCCCTCGTCGTCCTCGCGACGACGATCGCGACGCTACTGCTGCGCACCGTCGCCTCCGCGGCGGTGATCGGGATCGATTACGGCGGGGAGTACCTCAAAGTCTCCCTCGTCGCCCCGGGTCGAGTTCCGATTTCGATCGCGTTGAACGAAGTTTCGAAACGGAAAACCACCGCCGCGGTTTCGTTTTACGACGGCGAACGCGCGGTCGGGGAAGCGGCGAATGATTTACACCCGCGAGCGCCGGAATTGGTGGTGACGCGGGCGAGAGATGCGCTGGGGAACGACGGGAAGGCGACGGATGGGTTTTGGAGTGAAACGCGCGTCGGGAGTAAACTGGCGTACGAAACGACCGGGGATTCGACGCGAGATGGACACCCGGTGGTGATCAAGTTAAAAAAAGGAAACGAAGCGTATAAAGCGGAAGAAATGGTGGCGATGCTGCTCGAGTACGCGATGAAGATTGGAACGGATGCGGGCAAGGGGAAGATTCGCGACGCGGTGATCGCGACGCCGGCGTATTGGAGCCAAAGCCAAAGAAGAGCGTTGAGAGACGCGGCTGAGATTGCTGGGTTGAACGTTTTGGCGATGAAGAGCGATTTGTCGTGCGCGGCTTTGCAGTGGGGGATCGATAAGGAGTTTACAGAGCCAAAGTGGATGATTTTGGTGGATGTCGGACACACGAGCAGCGGCGCGGCGCTCGTGCGATACTCATCCTTTGCGGATAAAGCTGCCAAGAAGAAGCAATACGGACAGTTTGAAATCAAAGCTTTGAAGTGGGACGAGAGCGTGGGCGGCGATACGCTCGACATGCTCGTTATGGATCACTTTATGGCGGAGTTTAAGGAAAAGCACGGGACGGATTTGACAAAGATTCCGCGCGCCGTCGGAAAGATGCGCAAACAAGTTCGGAAGACTAAAGAAATTTTGTCAGCCAACCGGGAAGCGCCCTTCAGCGTCGAGTCTCTGCACAACGACATCGATCTTCGCTCGAAAATCACTCGCGATGAGTTTAACGCGCTCGCTGGGGATGTTTTCGAGCGCATGACGGCGCCGTTGCGCGACATTGTCGCCGCGTTGGGCGAGTACAACGTCACCCTGGATGAGATTGAAGCCATCGAAGTCATCGGTGGTTCCAGTCGCGTGCCGGGCGTCAAGGATGCCATCACCGCTGCGATCAACGGTCGCAAGTTTGACGTGCATCTGGACGCGGACGAGGCTGTCGCCATGGGAGCTGGTCTTTACGCGGCGAACATGTCGACGACGTTTCGCATGCGCAAGTTTGGCGCCGCCGACGCCGCGTCTCACGGGATGACGTACGAGGTCACCCCTGCGGACGAATTCACGTCTTCCGAACCAACAGTCTTGGTGCCAGCCTTTAAAAAAGTGCCGCACCATCGCATGGTTTCTCTTCGCAACCGCACCGAGGATGTCAAGATGACCGTGAAGCTCGACGTCTCAGACGGCGTCCGTTTGCCGCCCGGCGCGACGTCGGACCAAGTCATGACCATCGAAATCACCAAGGTGAAGGAAGCCATGGCCAAGTACAACGACACCGTGGGTAAGCTCAACATTCACTTCGATTACGACGCGCACGGTATTCTCGACGTTGAAAAGGCAGAGTACGCGGTTGAGATTATCGACTACGTGCCGATCAAGGCCAAGCCAAAAAAGATCACAAAGCCGAAGAACGAGACGGACGACGGCAACTCCACCGACGGCAACTCCACCGACGGCAACTCCACCGACGGCGACGACGAGGAAGCGACGACCAAGCCGACTGCGGACGCCGCCGCTGCCGACGATCAAACCGCCAAGTCGGCTGATGCCGAAAAGCCGACGGAAGACAAGGAAGAAGAGGCGGCGGAGGAAGTTGAAGAAGAACCAAAGATGCGCGAGCGCCGCCGCGTCTTCCGCACCGCGCTCGACGTCAAGGTGACCGGTCTTCCGATGGCACCGATGAGCCAAGCGCAACTCGACGCCTCTATTAACGTCCTCGATGAGCTTCGCAAGAAGGATGAGGCGAAGAGAGCGCAAGAGGCTGCCAAGAGCAACCTCGAGGCGTACATTTACTCGACGCGCTCCAAGCTCGAAGACGAGGACATCCAAACCGTCACCACGGAGGAAGAGCGCGAAGCGTTCAAGGATGAACTCATGGATAAGGAGGACTGGCTTTACATGGACGGCGCCGACTCCACCACGGAGGTTTTCAAGAAGACGCACGAGGCGCTCAAGGCGAAGGGCGACGCCATGGAATTCCGAGCCAAGGAATTGACGCGTCGTCCAGCTCAAATTGAAAAGGCGAGAACCTTCATCGGCAAGGCGCGGCCTGAGATTGAGTCCTGGCCGGAAAAGAAACCGTGGCTGAACGAAACGCACGTCGCCAACTTGTTGGAGGAAGTCAATCAGTTTGAGTCTTGGCTCAACGAAAAGGTGGAGGCACAAGAAGCGCTCGCCATCACGGAGCCGCCTTCTCTTGAATCCGCCGAGATTAAGATCAGCTTGCGGCCGATCGAGGGAAAATTTAGCAAATTAAAGTCCAAGAAAAAGCCAAAGCCAAAGGTTGTCGAGACAAACGAGACGACGACGGCGAATGCGACGACGGAGGCGGACACAAATGAGACGACGGCGTCTTCCGACGATTCCGAGCCCGTCGTCGATGGAGAAGCGGCAGCGGACGCCGGCGCCGCCGACGCGACGGTCGAGGACGCCACCGCGCAGACGACGCACGACGAACTCTAAAATTAAAAAATACGTAGGCAGCACGTCAATGATTTAAACGTCAATTTCATTCTTTAAAATTAAAACTTCTCACTCATCGCGCTCATCAGTCAACCTTTTTTCCGCGGGCCTTGCGTTCGAGCAGCGCCTTTTCGTTCGGAGCGCCGCGGAACGCCGCGGGGTAAACGATGGAACCTTTACCGCCGCGGAGCTTGGCTTGGTGCTCCCTAAACTCCTTGTCGGTGCCAAACATCCAGTCGCACCAGGTGAAGACGCTCGAGTAAGGCCCCTCGAATGTTTTGTGATGGAAATCGTGGTGCACCGCGCCGCCCCAAAACGGAATCAAGTTGGTCGGGTTCCAGGGAATGTCGTACCCAGAGTGATCCTCCACTGTCTCCACGAGACGGAAAAAGAGCCAAACCCACAGCGTCACCATGTGCTTGGCAAAGAAGAGCGGTCCGAGGAGCGTACCGATGCCCAAGAAGAAGGTTTCCACGGGATGCGCATACTCCGCGGCGATGCCAAACGGATACTTGTGCTCGTGGTGAATCTTGTGCACATACTTGTACACGCGCTTGTGGTGTAAAAATCTATGAATCCAGTAAAAATAAAAGTCCTCAATGACGAAAAACGTCGGGATCTGCCACAAAAACTCTCTCGCTTTCGGCAACGCGCTCAACTCCAACGAAAATCCAAAATACGGCGCGACGAAGTAAAACAACATTTGCATCGGAAGCTGAATAAACACGTGCGACTTGAGCAACTTTTTCAAGCACTTGGCCACCATTTCCTTACTCGGCGTTTTATCCGGCTGAATCTTCCACCTTTTAGCCCACTCGAGCTGATCCAGCGCCAACCACGGCAACCACGCGCCAAAGTACACAACTTCGTGGTACACAAACGTCAATGGCCCGGCGATGACGAACGGGTGAAACCGCTCGAGGACCCGAGCCCAGACGCTCGCGAACGCCCCATCAATCTTTCCTTCAAACTCCAACGCCGCGCGCTTCACGCGCTCGAGCGTCTCTTCGTTCGTCGTCGTTCGAAGCGCGCGGGCGGCGTGCGACGTCAACGTCTCCAGAGCGTCGGCGCGAGTCGTGAGCGTCGCGAGCGCCGCGAGCGTCACCGCGATCGGAACGGCGACGGCGACGGTGCGTCCGCGCATCCTTCTTCGGTCGGGTGCGGGCGTTTGTTTGTGTCCGTCGATGGACGCGCGGCGGCGTGTGGCGGCTGTGCGTGCGTTGAAATCATCTTGTTTTTCGCTAACGCGCGTCCTTATCCGCCCGTTCACGATATTCATAAAGCTGAATGACGACGAACGCGATCGCACGAAACCACCGAGTTTGACAACGCTAAATAATAATTACATTGCAATCAACGCTTATCGCCGGCGCCGTTGATTTTGGCGGCGCAAATGTCCGCGCACTCGAATAAACAATAATTTCTCGACCGAAACGACTCTTTGAACACGATTGGATCCCTACGCACGCTCATCGGCCCTAACCCTGGAGCCCCGCCGTGGCTCCCGCCCCTCGAACACGTCGCGATGCACTTGTTGGCGCACTTTTCGATAGCCTTTCCATTCTTACCGGATGTCAGCGCGCGAAGACTCGGACGTTTGGTTGAAGCGTCCTCAGCAGCATTCAGACCGAGCGGAACGTCTTCGATGTAAAACTCGGCGGCACTCGCCGGGAGGGCGGCGGCGTGGACTCCGACGGAGATGAAGAGCCCGAGTGTGGCGGCGGTGATGTTTGAGCGAACGGACGACAATGCGTGGGCGCGACGACGACGTCTACGCGAGGCTTTGGCTTTGGCATCGGCAACGTCACCGGCAGCCCACAGCGCACGCGACGACGAGACCGATGGACGACGCGATGGGCGTCGAAGACGAAGACGGCCGACGTCGTTGATGCGCGTCGTCAATGCGTCCGATGCGTTCGATGTCGACGCGACGGCGACGATGCGCATCCTGCGTGCGTTGAACCAAAGGAAGTAGCGTGACGCTTTATGACGCAAACAGAACAGCCCGCGTCAGTCCGCGTCGCGATGACATCACCGCGAACGACGCGAACGGGCGATGGCGTCGGGGTCGTCGTCGTTAAACTCGGCGGGGCGGCGTTGACGGATAAACGCGCGCGTGGACGCGTGGATAAACGTGGGTTTGAGGACTGCGTAGAAACGGTTGCGCGAGCGGTGGCCCTTGGGACGCACAGATTTATCGTCGTACACGGCGCCGGGGGCTTTGGACACGGTGCGTCCACGCGCGCTGCATCGCTTTTGTTACCTTCGTTTTGTTTTTTCCGCGTTTGACGCCTTGAACGTCCGACTGACGTCGTTTATTAAAGCCGAAGCAAAGGCGTGCGGGTGCGCGCACGGAGGCGACTATAGAACTGACGCGCGTTTCAGAGCGGGAGTCGACGAAACGAGAAGTAAAGTGCGAGAGTTGAATGGCCTCGTCGTTTCCGCCCTTCGTGAACGTGGTATCGATGCCGTTGGAATATCACCGTCGTTGGAGGGCTGGAAGACGCGGGGCGTCGGGGTAGAGGACGAGACGTCGACGAGCGGACGCCAATCCGCGGTGGTCGATCGAGCGCGACGAGGCGTCGTGACGGTGATTCACGGCGACGTCGTTTTCGATGAGAAACAAGGAACGAGCGTGTTGAGCGGGGACGATATCGTGCGGTGGTGCGCGAGGTGGGTCGTGGATGGTGGATTGGTGGATTCGGCGGAACGCGTTCGATGCGTCTTTCTCAGCGACGTCTTCGGAGTGTACGACGCGGCGCCTACGTGTAGCCTCTTACCGAGAGACGACGAGGATTTGACGACACCCATCGGCGTCGCGGAAGAAGAAACGGCAACGTTGATTCGCGAAATCATCGTCGAGGACGCCCCGAGCGAGTCGTGGACGTGCGTTTCGGCGGCTCGACTGCGAAACGTCGCGCATCCGAGCCGACGCATCGACGCCGACGTTCCCGAACCGCCGCGCATCAATCTCACGTTATCTTCAGACGTCGACGACGTCACCGGTGGCGTCGCCACAAAACTCGCGTGCGCGGTATCCATCGCGCGAGACGTCGGCGCGACCGTGTACATCACCCGCGCCGGCGACGTCGCAGACGAACGAGACGCGTCGAGCACCCGCATCAACCACGCCTTTGCCATCATGTCCGCCCCGATCGACGACGTGAGTGACGACTCTCCAAATGTGTTCCTCGGTACCGTCGTGCGTCGCGCTGCACGGCATCGAGCGATCGGATGACGCGCTTCGTCTCTCGCGTTCGGCGCGTCCGCAAATGTCATCCCCAAATGTCACCCACGCGACGACGAATCGTGACTCGTCGAGTAGTCCACTAGTATTAAACCCTAGATGTTGTAAACGTCGAGTCATGAATCGAAAAAGACCCCGTAGGGTTTAGACACACTCGCACGTCCCGCTCCGTCTCGCCCGAAGCACCGGGCGACCAGCGCGCATCATCTCGACGTCGGCACACCGACGCGCGCGGACGCGGGACCGCTCTCCCGCCCGCGAGGACACCGCGTCCGACCCAAACGAAATGGCGCGCGACGCCGATTCCGACACCGTCGGCGGCGCCGGCGGTGCCGACGACACGGCACCGACGATGAAAGATGCCATCGCGAACACCGGCGCGGCGTCCGACAACGCGACCGGCGCGACCGAACCCACGGGCGCGAACGGCGCGAACGGCACCGCCGGCGTCGACGGTTCGGGGTCGAACAAGGGCGGCGCGGATAAATCAAAATCCAACGCATCCAACGGCGGCGGTAGCGGCGGCGGGTCCGGGGGCTCCGGAAGCAGCGCGCGCGACGCCGCGCACGGGGACGGGACGCTCAGCGTGACGCCCGACTCGCCGGCGGATTCGGAGTGGCGACAGAGACGCGGGCCGCTGGATGCCGCCGAGGGTGGGCCGTGGGCGAGCGAGGACGCAGCGGGTGCGTGTGAATAGCTTTGTTTTTCTCTCGCGCGCGTCGCGAACGACCGCGCGACGCGACGCGAGCGACGACGACGCGACGCGAGCGCGACGACGCGGCTGGTCGGACGGACCTAGTGGTGATGGATCTGGGTTTGGTGTGGTGCGACGTATGTATGGGTATACAGTGTCGAGAAGATCGAGATGGGAAGAGATGCTCGCGACGCGCGCGCGAAACGCGAGACGAGAGGAGACTGACGACTAGAAAACGATCTCGTCCCGTCGATGAAACGCGCAGGACCGCAACCGATGAACATGTACGGGAAGTTTACGTGGAAGATTGAAAACTTTTCAGAAATTTCCAAGCGGGAGCTTCGCTCAAATGTGTTTGAGGTTGGCGGGTACAAGTGGTACATTTTGGTGTACCCGCAAGGATGCGACGTGAGCAATCACTTGTCGTTGTTTCTTTGCGTCGCCGATTACGACAAGTTGCTTCCGGGATGGAGCCATTTCGCGCAGTTTACGATTGCGGTGGTGAATAAGGACCCGAAAAAGTCAAAATACAGCGATACGTTGCACAGATTTTGCAAAAAGGAGCACGATTGGGGCTGGAAAAAGTTTATGGAGCTCACAAAGGTTCTCGACGGGTTCACCGTCGCGGATACGCTGGTAATCAAGGCGCAAGTACAGGTTATTCATGAAAAGGTGGCGAGACCTTTTAGATGTTTAGACCCACAGTACAGACGCGAGCTCGTTCGAGTCTATCTCACCAATGTCGAGGTGCGCGCCTGAAGACGACATCGCCTTGTTCTTTTTTGAAACGCGCACCATCGTGCTGATGAAAAACCATATCAAGCATTTCTCGTTCTGAGCAATATATTCTGATGAACATCTATACACCCATAGAATCTGAACGATGGTTCTTCGGGTTGCGCGCGCGTTTCCACGTGAAAGGGAGCTTTGTCGACTGACGTTTATGCGACACAATTTTTCTTCTTTTTTGCAGGGTATTTGCCGACGATTTTTAGATGAGAAGCGCGATAAGCTCATGAGCATGCGGGAGAATGAAGAGCAGTGGAACAACCTCCGCCAATTTTGGAATTCGCGCGAGGGTAAGGAGCGAGCTGAGCTCACGATGGAGAAGTCTGACGTCTTGCTCAAGGGTATCGTCAAGCGCTTTTTCAACGAAAAGGAGGTCACCTCTACGCTCGTCATGGATGCGCTCTACTGCGGTTGCCGCACGCTCGATATCGGAGAAGGCGACATTTTGTCGACTGCCGCATCTGTGAGCTCCTCGAACACGTGTTCCGTCGCCTTGAGCGTGCTGCAGAACAAGGCTATGCTCACCGGCGACTTCGTCGCCGCCCTCGAGCGCGCCGCCGACGGCACGGCTTTTGACGCCGACGAGGAGGATAGAAAGTCCGCTACGGATGATTTATCCGCCACTGACGCCGTCGAGCGAGACGAAAAGCGCTTGGCTGAGCTCGGTCGACGCACGATTGAGATGTATGTGCTTTCTCACGTCTTTGTCAGCCGAGTGGAGATTGCCTTTCGAGAGGCTGAGGCGCTCATGAGACAAGAGGCGCTCATCGCCGAGGAAGAGGAGGCTGAACGCCTCGCGCAAGAGCTCGAAGGGCAGAAGAAGAGCAAGAAGCAAAAGCAAAAGGAACGTCAAAGGCAAAAGAAGGCGCTCGAAGACGCTGAAAAGGCTGAAAAGGAGGCTGAGGAGGCTCGATTGCGACAAGAGGCGGAGGCTGCCAAGGAGGCGGAGCGCGCCGCCAGGGCTGCCGCCAAGGCTGCCGCCGCAGAAGAGGAGCGCCAGCGTCAAGAAGCAGAAGCTGCCGTCAAGGCTAAGGCTGAAGCAGAAGCTCGCGCCGCTCGCGAGGCCAAGGCTGCGGCCAAGGCTGCCGAAAAGGCAAAGCGTGAAGCTGAAGAACGAGCCAAGGAGGAGGAGGCGAGAAGAGTCAGGGAGGAAGCCGAGGCCAAGGCTGCGGCTGAGAAAGCGGCTGCGGAAGCCAAGGCTGCCGCCGAGAAGGCCAAGTCGATCCCGTCGCCAAAGGCGGATAGCCCGTCGACACCGACGCGTACAAAGTCTTCGTCTCAAGTTTCTTCTCCGTCCAAGGTTATACCGGCGCCGCTTTCCAACGAAGTGAGCATGCTTCGCTCTCGCGTGTCTCAACTCGAGCTTCAACTCGAAGAGAAGACGAGCGAGTGCGTGCAGCTCAACGCGGACTTGGAAAAGGCTAAGGATATCATCTTGCGATTGCGAAGCGATATGGCGAGCGGTTCATCCATGCCAGCAAGGATGACGTCCACAGAAGGACTCGGCGACGTCGCCAGAGCGGCGCAGGCGGCTTCCGCCATGCTCGGCGACACCACCAACTTGGTGCACATGAACTCGTCTTCGAGCTTGTTATCCAGCGGCGGAGCCGTGTCCACATCGAGTGGTATGCAACAACCGCCGGTGTTGACCACGGCCAAGTCGTCTTCTCAGCCGCCTCTGCCGCCGGGACCGCCGCCGCCGGGAAGCGGAGACGCGACGTCAGCCGCTCCTCCTCCTCCTCGCGGCCCTCCGCCGCCGGGATCTGCTCGAGTTGCCGACGCCGGTCCAGCCTCGCCGCAGCACGCTAACGGTGTTCCCTCCTTTGCCGCCATGGCTGCCGGCGCGCGCCCACCAGAGCCACCAAGCGTACCTCCGGGTATGAATGGTTACGCTCAGCAAGCGCCGCCGCCCGGCATGCCGGCTCGAGTCAACCCGCTCGGCACGCCCCCGTCGTTGAAGGGTATCAACCCTCCGCCGGGTATGGGACACCCATCGACGTGGTCTCCGGGAATCCAAGAGGAATTCCCCCACCTCGGTATGATTAGCGATCTTCTCGACTTTGACTAGTCAGTCGACGAGACAAGGAACGCGCCGCGCGGCGCCGCTAGGCAAGCCTAGAGACGCCGCCAGAGATTTAGCGAGTCAGTCGCGACGTTAAAACTATTAGAATCCACAGTAGTGTCAGACTCGACGGGAAGAGTGATTGATTGATTGACGAACGGACGGACGGACGGATGGACGGACGGATGAATGATCGATGTGTAATCTCGAAACTTCTCACAGCTTAACGCGACGCGAGCTTCACAACGCGACTCTCAATCAGGATCGATCGATCATGATTGACACCCTCGGCGTCGCGGTACCGTCGACAGACGTCGCGCTCGACGCCTGCGCGCGAACCATCGTCGCCGCGCCGACGTTCGAATCGACCGCCGGCGCGACGGTGAGCGCGCCGTCGGGTTTTTACGTCGCGACAGAGTCTCTTCGAGCGACGAATGCGTTGCGGTTGATCGAGTTCACACCCGAGACGAAAACGGTTCGGCAGACGACGGTGAACGCGACGTTGGACGCGCGAGCGGGGTTTGATATCGATATCGATGTGGATGGTACGATGTGCGCGGTGAGTTACGAGGATGGGGGAACGGAGACGCGACGCCGGCGTGGGGTTTGCGTCGTGGATGTATCGAAGAAGGTTGGGCAAACGGAGGACGACGGATCGAGCGTCGTGGAATTGCGAATCGGAGCGACGACTGGGGGTGAGAGCGGGACGAAGGAGTTTGAAACAGTAAAATTGTCGCGGTTTAATCGAGGGAAAATCGGGGGTTTGGTGACGATGGATGAGTTTAAAGCGAGATTTTGGAAGCGTCGCGACGACGGCGGATTTGAGGCGTCGACGAGCGCGGAGACCCGAAGCGACGCGTCGAGGTCGGAAACCATCGGTGGGATGAACACGACGCAAGACGGCGTCGGTGGCGGGTCTTGGGACCCGCACGATGCAGAGGTGTTCGGGTGCGGGGTGGATGCGGACGTTGTGATTTTCGACGCGCGGTCGGCAAAACGAGCAGCGGTCGTCGAGCGAGCGCACGCACGTCAGACCCGAGACGTGCAGTACAACCCGAACCGTCCGCACGAACTCATGACGTGCGGGGACGATGGTTTACTCAAGATTTGGGATGCGAGATCGCATGAGCGCCCAGTTAAGGTGATTGCAGGGCATTCGCATTGGGTTTGGGCGTGCGCGTACAACCCAGTCTACGACGCCTTGTTACTCAGCGCCAGTAGCGACGGAAGCGTTCGATTATGGTGCGACGACGACGCCATGCCCGTCGACTTACTCTCTGGGCATACACGAAAGAACTCGCCGTCGTCGTCTCGCGTCGTTCGTCCGATAGGCGCTCGCATAGCCAGAAACTCCCAATCCGTGCACGCGTGCGCGTGGAGCTCGTCCGATCCGTGGACGTACGCCTCATGCTCCGCCTCTGGCGTCGTCACCTTTGCCGAGGTTCCCCGGGAAGAAAAGTATAGAATTCTGCTGTAACAACACGTAAAATCGTTAGCCATTCCGGGTTTGATGCCACACATGTTTCATTCGCAACGACGCAATGACTTCACAACATGGCGTGGCGTAAGGCGAAAACCGTCGACCGCGACAAACGCAAGACGGCCGCCGTCGCCGCGCTCACCCCGCTCAGTCGAAACTCATCTATCGATGATGACGCCATAGAACGGCTCGAGCTTCAAAACCAGGCGAAACGCGTCGACGAGAGACGGAAACTCGAACGCGTGGCATTGCGAAGGAGGGTGCGACAATTGAATTTAGTAAAGTCGCTCCTCGGGTTCGTCGCGCTCGTGTGCGCGGCGCGGGCGTTGGCGAGGCTCGAGAGCGGGGAAATAGTTTCGTCGATGGCATCATTTACGGTGTCTGGGGTTTTGATGAGCGCGTCGACGAGACGGTTCGCTTGGGAGTTGGCGCTGAGCGCGTCGTGCGCGTTGTTCGTGTCGCTCGCTTCGCGCAAGCTGGAACAAGCGAAGGACGAACTGTCAAAGATTGGCGGGTCCGCGGCTCGAGATGTGGAGATGCAAACGGCGCACGCGGCGTCGGCTGGAGGGATTTGGGCAGCTTTGAAGACTGGAGACGAGGAGGGTGTGAAGCGGTTGGTTGGCGCGCGACCAAAGTGTTTGGTCGAGAGAGGTCCGGTGGGGGAGACCCCGTTGCATTTGATGCTCTTGTATGGGGGTGGAATGTCGTTTACGGATTCTCCGCAGCTTCGAAGCGCGAAGTTCATCGGTGAAACGCGCCCTGCGGCGGTGAATGACGTGTATGTGGGATCGGAATATTACGGTGAGAGCGCTTTGCACATCGCCGTCGTGAACCGAAACGTCGAATTAGTTCGGTGGCTATTACAAACGAGCGAGGACACGCCAGCTTTGCTCGCTGCGCGAGCGACGGGCAGGTTTTTCTCAAAAGGTCAGCCGTGTTACTACGGTGAGTACGCGCTCAGCTTTGCGGTGAGCACGGGTCAGAGCAACATCGTGGACATTTTGCTTCGAGCGGGCGCCGACGCTTTGGCGCAAGATACGCATGGAAACACGTGTTTGCACATGGCTGTGATCCATAATCAACCCGAAATGTACGATCAGTTGTGTAAATCTTGTGCGAAACCGAAAGAACTCGAGCAGTGCGAGAACGGCGATAGACTCACACCATTGTTGTTCGCCGCGAGGAGCGGTTACCAGGAAATGTTCAATTTTTTACTCGAACGCATTTGTGTCACCGAGTGGTCGTACGGGCCAGTCACGTGCAAGCGAATGCCATTGATGGAGATTGATACGAAGCAGCGCGAGAGACCGGGGGCGTTGGAGGAAATTGTGGAACAAGGACACTTGAATTTATTGTGTTTGCCGCTGGTACAAGAGTTGCTTCAGCGCAAGTGGGACTGCTTCATCGGGAAACTCTTCTACAGAAGAATGTGGCACTTGTTTTTGTTTTTGATGACGATGACGTGCATTCACATCACCTTTGACGCCGGTACCGGACTCGATAGCTTTGTGTCTACCGCCGCACAGACAGCGAAAACCGGGATACTCGGCGTCGTCGTCGCGCAACTTGCGTACGAATGGTCGCATAGGAAGAACGCGAGCGGTCAGAGCGTGGTTTCAACGTTATTCTGTGTCGCATATTTGGGTTCCATCGCCGCGAGAAATTTGATTCAGGACGAGCTCGTCTCCGACGGTATGCTCGCGGTTTCCTTCCTCTTTGCCTGGTTCCACTTTGTCTGGCTCTTCATGGGCTTCAAGTCCACCGGTCACTTTGTCATCATGGTTTACGAAATCCTCATCGATGACGTCGCACCCTTCACCCTCATTCTCGGTTTTTTTCTCGTCGCCTTCTCCACCGCCATGTACGTCACCATCCAACCCGCGTCGTCGAGAAGCTTGTCGAGCTTTTACGAGCAAACCTTGTCTTGTTTCGAGTGGCTCACCAACGGCGGATACGAGGGAGACGTCGTCGCATCCGTCCAGCGTGGCGAAACTTTAATGACGGTTCTCATGGCCACCTTTACCATTCTCGGCGGCGTCGTCCTATTAAACCTCCTCATCGCCATGATGGGCGACACCTACGCCAAGGTGAGCGAAAACGCCGTCGCCAAGTGGCAACTCCAACGCGCCCGAATCATGCTCCGCCTCGAGCGCGGCATCCCAACCAAACATCGCGATCGTCTCTCACGAGACGTCTGGATTTCAATCGAAAACGAGCGCTTCCTCCAGGTGCAGCTCGTCAACGGTTTAACCGCGTTGGAGCAAGACCACTCGTCCGAGTAAACGCGAGCGACGCGCTTCAAAACCTTCGACGCGCGCGCGCGCGTTTACGCATGTACCAATCAATCTAGGCGATCCATCCATGGGTAGTTTTAATTAATCATCACCGCCGTTCTCCCGCGTTTTCTCCGCGCTCTCCGTGCTCTCTCGACGTCCTTCCTCTGGCGCGCGTAAGTAGAAGTTTCCAGAAGGTAGGCACCCACGTGGGTGCCGACTTTGACGCGACCGGTGCGAACGCACACATTCCGCATTCCACGACGCGCGACGCGCGCGACGACGAGAAGAGAGAGAAACCCGACGAACGCGCGGACGAACGGACGAGAGAGGCATCGTCGACGCGAACCGAACCGACGCGCGCGGTGAAAATGGCGGACTTTTACGCGACGCTCGGAATCTCAAAGGCGGATGCGAGCGATGAGACGAAACTGAAAAAGGCGTACAAAAAGGCGGCGATGAAGTCGCACCCGGATCGAAAAGGTGGGAACGCGGAGCGGTTTAAACGGGTCGGGCTGGCGTACGATACGCTGTCGGATCCGAGTAAACGCGCGGTGTACGATCGATACGGGGAGGAGGGGTTGAAGGCGGGATTCGTCCCGCCGGAGGAACGGGCGTCGGCGAGCGGCGGCTTTGGGAACGGGAACGGTGGTGGAACGACGTTTAGGACGACAACCACGGGTGGTGGTGGGTTTCCTGGTGGCGCTGGGTATCAAGAGTTTAGCGGTGCCGATGCGGAGAAGTTGTTCCGATCGTTCTTCGGTGGAGGCGGGAGCCCGTTTGGATCTGGCGGCGCGGGAGGAGGCTTTGATTTCGGCGGCGTTGGAAATGGCGGCGGAGGCTTTGATTTCGGCGGCGTTGGAAACGGCGGCGGAGGCTTTGATTTCGGTGGGGGAGGTGCAGCTCGAAAGCGTAGGAGACCTGAAAACATCGTGCATTTGGAATGCACGCTCGAGGAGTTATTCAGAGGGACGAAAAAGATGCTCAAGTTGACGCGAAAGGTGAACGCCGGCGGCGGCCAATTGGTGGATCGCGAGGAAACAATGTCCATCGACGTCAAACCGGGATGGAAGGCTGAGACGAAGATTACGTTCGAGCGACGCGGAAACGAAGAACCGGGTGAGCCGGGTCAAGGCGCAAACTTGGTCGTTGTCATCAAAGAGAAACCGCACGCCTGGTTGAGGCGCGAAAAAGATGATTTGATATACGAGGTGCCTTCCATTTCGCTCCGCAGCGCTCTGGTGGGCTTCAAAATGTCCTTCGTCAATGTCGATGGGGAGAAGATTGAAGCCGCTTTCGACGAGTGCACGTCGCCCGGATCTATCAGAACCTTGCGCGGCAAAGGAATGCCGAATCAAAAGACGGGCGTGCGAGGCAACTTGCTACTAAAAATAGGCAAGGTTGAGTTTCCGCGCGGCAAGCTTACGGCGAAACAAAAGAGCCTCATCAAAGAGGCGCTCGCCACCTCGGCGGCTTAGCTTAGCTCGCGAAAATTGACATTATGAATCGAATCGATGTATTGCACTTTTTTGTTATCCGAGACTTTCTCTAATTTTTTCCATTTTCGACGTCGGATTGACTGACTTTTTCATCTCCTTGCCGGCGTTTTCGACGGCGTCAAAGCACAGCGTGTCAATCTCGTCTGCTATTCCACGAATGATTGCGTCGATCTCCGTCTTCAACACGCGACACCGCTTGACATCCACGGGCACGACGTCATCCACCTGCGCGTCGGGCGCTTTGCTCGCAGCCTTCGTGCCGGTTGCAGTTGCCGCGGAAGCGGTGGCTTTCGCCGCCACGGCTTCTCGAACACGCGCCATCTCGTCTTCGTAATCCTTCAGGAGCTGCTTCATCCTCGGGTTGAGCGTTGGATCGGTCTCGTTAACGATTGAACGCATGCGACAAGAGGCATCGTGGCCTTCCACTTTGTAAGGCGAGACGTTTTCGCGACTGCAGAAACCACACACGTGATATCCCGAGCACTCTGAGCCCTTCTTCGTCGAGCAAAATCCTCTCGATGAGCCTCCCAACAGCCCCTTCTCGAACTCCCTGATCCCAGACATTGATTTCATGAAGTACAAGAAGCACGGCGTCTTGTTCGGCGGCGGGATCACCGTGCAAATTGGGTGCAATTTGCATTCTGGTTTGTGCTTGCCTCGTCCCTCCTCGCCGCACAAGCCGCAAATGTGCCTCGAGTGGCAGCGGTCACCCTTGCCGCAGAGGGTCCAGCCACCGGCGCCTCCGACTTTGAACTTTTGCGAATCACTCTCCATTTTGAAATAATCACCACACGAGTGCAAGTAATATTTGCGACACAAATCAATCGGCGCCGGCTTTGCGAAGAGATTGTATAGGCGACACGTCTTGAGGTGCTGGTTCGTTCCAACCTTGCCACAAGAGGCGCAAACGTGTTCAAACATGCACTCCGAACCGCGTGGACAAATATTTAACGTGTGATCCACCTGATTCCAGCCAGCTCGAAGAGCTGCGCCTGAGTTGTCGGCAGAGTTGAGGTAGTACTCGACGCACGCTTGCTTCTCGGTACGCTTGTTCACATTCATGTAGAGCATTGGACACTTACCGTATGGATGACGCGGCGACTCGCAGAGCTCACACACGTGTCTATTCACGCACCCAGAGCACCCGACGCTATCCCTACGAAGGTTGAAAGCTTGGCAAATCTCACCCGCGGGCGCGTTGAGCTGTTGCTTTTGTGCTTTGGCAGCGGCGTGCGCGTCGTGATCGTAGTCGTCGACGAACGCCGAGTCGACAAGCGTCTGCTCGACCGACCGAACGATGTTCGAACGATTCAGCAAGTCTCTGAGTTCGCTCGGCGTCGCGTCGAGACCGAGCGCGTTCGAACCGTCATCACCGTCATCTCTAAGTTGGTCGATGTTCACCTCGTCGGCGTTTGAGTACAAACCAGAGGTATCTTCCATCGGTGCCACGTCCACGCCGTCTTCGAGGGCGCCAGCCAACGCACCGGTGCCGGAACTGTCACCCATGGAGAAGAACGGACTCAACCCTCTGTCCGCACCCTGCGGCGTGTTTTTCTCCAAATCCGCGCTCGTAAACGAACTGCTCGCGCTCAGGTCAAATCCGAGCGGTAATCCCGCGTTTGCCCTCGGCGCCTTGGCCAAGTCTCCGCCGAGAAGACCCGCGAAATCAGACATCATGTTCTCTATGTAGTCGTCAACCGGCGCCGCTCCACCGGCGGCTTGGCGCGCTTCTCCCGAAAACGCCGAAGAGTAATAATTCGGCGGCGTGGAACCAAAGGCGCCGCCGCCCCGCGACTCGGTGGCGTCCAATCCCGCACCCGTCCCCGGCGGAGTTTTCGACGCGCTCGACGCCGCCGAGCGATGCGCCTGCCCACCCCTCGTCGTTCGTGGCGTCAACACGGACGACATTCGCTTCTCACCCTGAGAAGTCGTCGGCGCCCGCGACGCGCTCGGCGAACTCGCCCCGCCGCCCGCGTTACCACCACCGCCACCGCTCAGAATCCTCGGACTCCGTCCCTTCATGATCGAACCGAGCATTCCTAAAACATCCTGATCGCTCGCGTTCGTCATCGTTTTCGGTGGAACCTTCCCGACGACGACGCCCCTCGACGACTCGCCCGCCGGAACTTCCCCCGGAACGTCCGCGACAAAGCCGCCGGAACTTCCCCCGCCCTTTTCCTCCACCACCTGTTCCTCCCCGTCCCACAGCGCGCACACCCGCTCGTTTCCTTCCGTCCTCACCACCCGTATCCCTCCCGCTTCGATCAACGCCCGCTCCGTCTCTTCGTCCGCGCACACGAACTCCTCCGCCGATAACCGCGCGCTCGTCGCTCGCTTGGACACCAGCACCCGATCCGGGCTCTTCAACCCGATCAAAATCACCCCGAGCTGCCCCCCACCCACGACCCGGGTCTCGATGACGTACCTCCGCTTTTTCGTCGCCCCATCGAGGGCGAGTTTGAGCACGCGCGCCGGTCCTTTCGGCGCTTCACCGGCGGACATTTATCGTTGTTGTTCGTCCAGAGCGCGGGCTCGGGATCTTCCTCAAAGTCCGCGACGACGACGACAGAGAACGACGACGACGTCAGAGAGCGACGACGACGACGAAAGTGGAGTTAAAGAACGAAACGCGTTAGGTTCGCGCCGACGATCGGGTTCGGATGCGTCGGCGTCGCGGTGTAAGGAGGGCAAAAGAGAAGAATGAATGAATTTCGTTTCAACACGAGCTCGAACGCGCGACCATCACTTTTTGGACTTTTTGGCGCGAGATTTAGCGCCGGATCCCCCGGCGCGGGATCTCCCGCGGGGTTTCCCGCGAGATTTCGCGGATGAGGATGCGGCGGCGGCGGTGGAGCGCTTGCGCTTCGACCCGGCGGTGGCGGCGGTTTCGGTATCCGGGAAGCGGTCGTCTTCGTCTTCGGCGTCGTCTTCGGCGTCGTCGAAGAGCGAACCGACGCCGAGATTTTGCATCCCACCCATCGCGTTCGGGTCCTCTCGAAGCTGGACGTACTCGCGATGGACGCTCTCGATCTTTGCCTGGTCGGCGTTGACGGCGACGACGACGACGGTGCCGGCGCACGGGGCGACTCGAGCGTTGTACATGACGCCCTTCATGTCAACCTTGAGCGAACGCGCGCTCTCCGCCAACCAACGCCCGACGGCGCCCGTGTCCCCGTCGAGATCCACGGCTTCACCCGCGCCTTCGATTTCAAACAAAACCTTGGATTTCCCACCGAGATTGGACGTGGCGACGAGATCGACGCGCGTCGACGATCCATCCGTCGGCTTCGGCGCCGGCGCCGGTTTCCTCGCCTCCGCGTCCAATCCCGTCCTCCTCGTCGTCTCCGTCGTTCCCGCACTCCGCCCCGCCGGGGCGTCATCGAACGGATCCTCACCATCCCCGCCGGTTCTCCCCGACGTCCCCGCCCGTCTCGCGCGCGCAATCCCGTCGTCGTCCTCCTCCTCCTCCTCTCGTCCGGCCTCTTCGCTCAAAGTCTCCGCGGCGTCCCGCACCGCCCTTCCCAGCGATTCCGGTGACCGGAACTTTTCCATCCACGCCGGTTCATCGCTCTCCCCGTCGTCGTCGTCGTCGTACGGAAGCGTCACCACGGCGCGTTTCCGCGGCGTCGGCTGGTTTTCTTTCCCGGGCGTCGTCGTCGATCGTTTCGGCTGTCATCGATGGATTCGAATTCAAAAGATGCGCGTCAGCGTCTCGAATCGTTCGTTCGTTCGTTCGTTCGCGCGAGAAAAACAAAACGGACAAAACGGGTGCACGCGCGCCGCACCTTTACCGGACTCGCGACGCGTTGAAGCAGGCTCGGGAGCTTGAACTCGTCGTCGTCGCTCGAATCGTCGTTGATCACGACCACGGGCATGATGATATTGATGCGTCACTTTATGACGATTCGATTCGATTCGGTCCGATTCGACGGAGATGCCGAGACTCGTCCTCGAACGACCGGACCGGACGCGCGCGAGGGAGATCCCCGGGTTGGGGTTCGGCGCCGAACGCGTCGAACCGATCGTCGACGAGCGCGGGACGTCGGAAGATGATGATGATGAGTTTTACTTGATTGTTCACGGGTTGAACTCGCACAAGGCGAACCCGAACGTCCGGGCGCTGAGCGTGGGGTTGGCGACGCGGGGGAAACGGTGCGTGGCGTTCGATCTTCCGGGACACGGGGCGTGCGATGGGGAAAAAGGGGACGCGCGAGGGATATTTAAGGGTAAAGAGGCGGCGTTGGAACGAGCGAGGCGGACGTTGCGAAGCGTCGGGGCGAAAAAGGTTGTCGTGTGTGGGTCGTCGATGGGTGGCGCGCTCGCGGTGTACTTTGCGAACGAGTTGAGGACTGAACGGGAGTTTGAGATTGTTCGGGTGGTGTTGATTAATCCGTTGGTGAAGATGAAAAAGGCGTTTCCGCAGGCGGTGCTCGGGGCGCTCTGGGCGTTGTCGAGGGTGACGCCGTGGCTGGAGGTTTCGCCTAGGCCGACGGATAAGATTGACGCCGCGGATGAGAACGATAGACCAGATTTTGACGACGAGGCGCAGGAGCAGTGCGACGCGGATGAGCTCACGTGGAAAAAAGGGGTGTCGTTGCGCACCGCCGTGGAGTTGTACGATTTGACGCGTCACAACGCGGGTGAAAAGGAAGTCGAGTGCGGATTGGTCAGGCTGAGCTTTCACGTGCCCATCTTGCTCATAACTGGGGGGAGAGACGACGTCGTGCCCCCGGACGCGGCGATCGATCGCGCGAGATTGGCGGTGAGCGCGGGCGGTAAGGCGGAACACGTCAAATTTGAGCGCGCGGGGCACTCGCTGACGCTTCAAAGCCGGCGCGAAGAGTTCTTTGATCTCGTCGCCAACTGGCGATGGGATGCCTAAGTAGTCTATGTGTATAACAAAACCAAGTACAGTGTTTACGTGAACATCTTGTAAAGCGTGAGCGATACGCCCAGGATGACCATGATTAATATCATATCGACGCAAAACCGACGCGTCGAACGCATCTTCGTCACCGCGTGCTTCAGCCTCGCGTTCGCCGTGCGTATCTCCGAATTAGCGTTATCGAGCTTTTCTTCGATCGCGTCCGTGATCGGCTCTTGCCGGTGAATCTCCTCCTGCATCTCCCCGCCGATATCCCTGAGAACGCTCAAACCGCGAGAAATGTTGTCCAAACCTTGATCCTGCTTCTTCTTCCGCGCCTCAAACTCCGCCCTGAACGCCTCACTCGTCTCGCTCTTCTCCATGTTCACGAAAGGATTCGATGACGACCCGGGTTGGGCGTCCTCAGAGATGTTTACAACCTTGGACGGTCCGCCGTACCCACCCGGCGCCGGCCGGCGCTTTTGCGGCGGCAACGCCCTCGACACGCCGTCCGCCACCGCCTCGACTCTGTCCTCGAAATCATCCACTATTTCAATCATGGCTCGCACATCATCTTCGCTCACCCCGCTCGACTTGGCCTTGGCTAGCTTACGAAGCTTTGGCACCTCCCCTCGAAGGTAGTTTTTCCCTCGCCGCACTTCGGCGTTGAGCGTCGCCACCGCCGCGCGACTCTTTTCCGACTTGACGCCCGCCGCCTTTTCTAAAAGCTCATCCAAAACCGACTCACAGTTTGTCAACAACGCCGCGAACGCATCTGTGCCGTGCAGTTTAGACACGCGCTCCTCCACGGCGACTCTCGTCTCGGTTTGTTTCGGTAGGTACGACTCGTACCTGTTTGTTCAAAACGTTTGTCAAACGAATTCGTCAGTCTCACCACTGTTCACGCACTCGACGCGCGCGAGTCTCCCCGCCGCTTCAAACGCCGAAGCGAACGAGCATCTATTCGTCGTTTTCACGCGCACCTATCCATGAGCGCGCCCACGCGCGCGAGCATATCCCCCGTGGACGTCATGGTTCCAAGCCGTTTCCTCCGATCTCTCTCGCGCGCAGACACACGCCCGTCGCGCGTTCTCTTCTCGCCGTCGCCGCCGCGCGCTCGCCCTCGGTCGGTCGTTCACGAGCGTTCGCGTCGGATGTATTCCGCGCGTTCGCGCGTTCGATCCGTCGGCGGCGTTGAGTGACGTCGGCGACGTTGCCTGTCGGCACCAGAAGAGGCTGCATTCGGCACACGTCGACGCGCAGTCAGCGAACCGGTAACCGCCGCCGCTCGCGAAATCGCGCGTCGAGGAGACGACGGAACGAAGAGTCTTGTTTTTACGCGCGTCGATCGACACGCTCGCACGCTCGCGAGCTTGAACGTTGCGCGTCGTTGGTGAACGTGTTTCCCCTGTCGGTCGGCACCTTGGCCCAATTTGAAGTTTGGATTCCGTCGTCATGTCGACGCTGAGCTTTACCCCGCACCACGCCCTCGGCGGTGGAGTCTTGCTCGGAATCGCGGTGATCGGTAAGCTCGCGCTGAGCGGACGCGTGCTCGGGGTTTCCGGGGCGTTTAAGGGATTGGTTCGCGGGGCGAGAGAACCTTGGCGGCTCGCGTTCATCGGCGGCTTGCTCGGCGCCGGTGCGTTGGCCAAGGCGATCGATGCGGTGGACCCGACGTTGCCGTTACAGATGGTTGAAACCCCGCGCGCGCTCGCGGCGGGTTTGCTCGTCGGTTTCGGTACCGCGATGGGCCGCGGGTGCACGAGCGGACACGGAATTGTCGGCAACTCGAGACTGAGCGTCCGAAGCATGGCGTACACAGTTGTCTTCATGGTGACTGGCGCGCTCACGGCGACGATTTTCGATACCAACGGTGCGCTAGGCGTGGATTCATCCCATCACGTGCTCGGGTTTGGCGCTTCATACGCTGAACCGGCGGATTTAGGTTTGTGGACGCGCATCGGCGCGGCGAGCGTTTGCGCCTTTGCCGCGGCGCGAGCCTACATCAAGCACAACATTCGTCTCAGTAAGGAAGGCCATCCGAGCCCGAGCAAGAAGCACGCCATCGACGTCGTCGTTGATGGCGCCGCGGGCCTCGTCTTTGGCCTCGGTCTCGCCGTGAGCGGCATGATGTCTCCCGCCAAGGTGAGCGCTTTTCTCAGCGTCGCCGCCGCCTCCTTCGATCCCTCGCTCATCTTCGTCATGGGCGGCGCCATGGGCGTCACCATGCTCGGCATGAAACTCATCGGCGCCAACACTGGCCTTCACAAGCCCACGTGTTCGTACAACAGCTTTGATTTCACCACGAACAAGTCGGTGGACAAGCGTCTCTTGCTCGGCGGCGCCCTCTTCGGCGCCGGTTGGGGTCTCGGCGGCGTCTGCCCCGGTCCCGCCATCGTCGCCAGCGTCGCCGCACCGAGCGCGTTAAATCTCGTCTGGATCACCGCGTTTCTCCTCGGCATGTTTGCCCACGAATCCGCCTTTTAATAATCAATCTTTCGGGACAGACGACCAACCGCCGCTCCTGATGAAAAGTTCCATCAGGAGAACAAAATCAAAACCCTACGCACTAATTACCCATACATACATACGGGTCAACACGACACGATTTTCCAACACGCATCCGAGTTGAGTTGAGTCCCCATGTCATTTTACGAGTCCTGAACCGTCAGTCTCGGGTCCACAAAGACCCGCGACCCACGTCTGGACGCCCGATCGATCGACAGACGACGACACACGACGACGCGATGGCTTCCACATCTGCCCGAACGACGACGATCCGCGCGCCGACGACGACGTGCGCGGCGCGAAGAACGATCCGCCGTGGATCCACCGTGCGCCGAAGCGCCGAGGCGGCGGAGAAAGTGGACGCGACGTCCACCGAGGTGCGTGTTCGCTTCGCTTCGAGACCGACCGACTCGCGGGGTTTATGCTATCTGATTGGATTACGATGGCGACGGATGCGCCGACGAACGCGCGCGCGCGGAAGAGGGTTTTCGTCGTGAACGACGACGACGAGATCGGTGTTAAGTCTCTCGCGTGCGTCCGCGGATGGGGTCGCGCGGTACGCGATGGACCGACGAACGCACGGGTGAGGTTCGGAGGGTTGGTTTTGTGTTCTTATCCAGTTTGGACGAAGGAGCGAAAGCGCGGGCGTCGGGGGTCGCGCCGAAGAAGAGCGCGCGCGTTCGTTCGTTCGTTCGTTTCGATCCCGGTGGCGTCACACTGACTTGTTTTTTATTTCTCCGTCTGCAGGTGAAGCAGTTTTACTTTTGCGTCGCGAACGCCGACTTTATGCTCAACGACGAAAACAACGAGCACTTTCCAGAGATTTTGCGCGAGCGTCGTCGATTTTACAAGGAGAAGGCCAAGCCGCAGGATTTCTGGATGGTGCCGAACCCGGCGTTCTTGGACGCGATGCCGGACGTCAAGGCTAAGGTTCGTCAACCGTGCGTCGCGGTTGTGACGACGGATAAGGTTTGGAACGATTTCGTCAAGCTTCGCATGGATAGAGTGTACAAGGGCGGCGTCGAGGGCGCGACGTGCGACATTCTCAAGAGCAACGCTCCGATCGATCCGGACTCTTTCGCCAAGCCCGCCAACTGGACCGCGCCGTACGCCAAGTACGCCGCCGGTTGGTGGTCCGTTTTCGAGCCCAACGGCGATTTCTAATCAAACCGAGCGGGGCGTTTCGGCCATCCGAGGCGTCTCTTCCAAGTTGTGTAGCGCACAGAGTCAAGACTAAAAAGTTTCTTCAAGTCGCGCGTCCACCCTCCTTCCTCACACCCCGGCGACGCGTTTCGCGAATGACGACAGCCTCGACCGCGACGATGACGACGATGACGACGCGCGTCGCGCGCGTGCGATCGCGAGTCGGTACCTCGGCGACCGGTCGCGGTATCGTCGGCAAACGACGCGCGAATGACGCGAGAAAAAAGATGACGTCGCTTCGAGCGACCGCCACGAACCTCGACGCCGAGAGCACGGTGCGCGAGATGTACAGGCGAATCAACGCGCGAGACGTCGCCGGTGCGCTCGAATGCGTCGATGACGACGTCGTGTACGAAGACTTTAACTTTCAACAGCCGTTCGTCGGGAAGGAGGCGGTGCGAAGGCTGTTTGAGGAGTCGTGCGACGGCATACCGGATGGATTGGACTTTATCGTCGACGAGTGCACGGGCTCGTCGGCGGATGGAGCGAGCGTGGGGATGACTTGGCACGTGGAGATGGATGGAGAAGCGTTTCCGAACGCGCGGGGGTGCTCATTTTATCGGGTGAGTGAGAAGACGGGGAAATTGGCGTACGCGAGAGACGTGGTGGAGAGCCCGGCCAAGTTGGGAGAGGCGAGTTTTTCAATCATACGCGTTGTCGCGCCGCTGGTGAAGAAACAGATTGCGGCGAAGAAGGCAAAAAGTGGCGGTGGTGCGAACGATGTGCAGACGAAAAGTGTTGGGATTGAGCGTCCGATTGGCGTGAAGGATGAACCGGCGAACGCGTTGACGAGCGCATTTTTTTGGCTCGCGGGCGCCGCGTACTGGTACGTCTTGCTGCTGTCGCCGTCGGATAATCCGATTCCGGGTGACCCGGCGTACGCTATCAAACCGGAGACTTTACAAGAGGTTATCGCGTCTTCGACGGATTTCTTTTTCGTGTTGCCGATTTTGAACAAGTTCGGCGTCGATCTCCTTGGACAGGCGCCCGAGGTGCATCCCGTGTCTCTCGGCGTCTTCAACTTTGCCGAAGCGTACATTTTCATGCTTCTCCCGCTATTAATGATGGATAAGCGCGGTAGAGACTTGCCAACGACGAAGATGTGGTCGATTGGCATGTTTTTGACCAACGCGGTGCTCTTGCCGTACATGGCAATTCGCGCCAACACGCCCGTCGAGGGATGGAATCCGGAAAACAGCACCGACGCCGAGGGATGGAGCGAAAGCAAACTCGGATCCAAAGGCTTGATGAGCAAGATTTTCGGCGCGACTGGTTTGGGGGTCGGTCTATTGTCAGTCTACTGGACTCTTTTCGAGGATCCAAGCGCCGGTAATCTCTCCGAGCGCCTCGCCTTTTTCAATAATCTGATGCACACCGATCGCGTTAGCGTCGCCTTTGTCGTCGACATCGCGCTCGTGTGCATCTGGCAAGCATACTTCATGAAGAAGATCGATAAGGACTCGGGAGCTCTCGCGTACATTCCTTACTGGGGACTTTGCTTGTGGCTAATGCTCTGAGACGATGTGGGCGCCGCTAGCACAAATCAATGTAAAAAAATCTGTCTCTTTCGTTTTAATAATCGTGTCTAATTGAGTCTAGAGCTCAGTCTTTGCCGCCTTCTTTTTCTTCTTGCTCTTCTTCTTTTTCTTCTTCGGCGCGGCGGCCGCCTCCGCCGCCTTGCGAGCTTCCTCTTCTTCCGCCGCTTTGCGAGCTTCCTCTTCTGCTCGCTGCGCGAGCTCCTCGCGAGACAACGCAGCGTCGCCTTCAATCTCTTCGCCCATGATATCGCTCAGGTCGAATTCTTCTTCAATTTCTTCTTCGATGATTTCTTCCACCTTCTCCCCGCCCTCAATCAGTTTGGGCATCTCTTGGAATCTCCAAGTTTTCACCTTGCCGCTGAGAACGTGTTCGCAGAACTCCTTGACATCGTCAATTTCAAACGCCCCCTTGTGAGTGGCGTATCGCAATTGCCTCGAGGTAAACACGGTGACAGTCGGGTAATCGACTGGGTTGTTGACATCGAACACGCTCGCGAAGGATCGCTGCGTGGTGGGATCTACCACGGCGAAGTGGAACGGCTTGCCGTACAGCGCCTTGGCGACTGCGTGGAAAATCTTCTCTTGCGCGGAATCGCCACCCTTGATGAGCGCCACGACACACAAACCTCCCTTGGAAGCGCACTCTTCGTCGAGCGCTTCGGAAGTATCGACCGTCTTCGGCATCGCAATCTCCACGTCCGCATCCGCGCCCATGATGTGCGCGCGCAACTGAGAGATCCACATGTTCACCACTGGTTGCATGAGCGACGGGTGTGGATATCTCTGCACAGCCATGCGCATCTGGCCGTCCTCGTCGACCCCAGACGACTCGCGATAGACGCAAACTAACGAGGGGAACTGCTTGACTTGGAACTGACTCTTCAATTCTTCGCTCATGTCAGATGTGACGCCAAAGATGAAGTCTGCGTTCACCGCCGCCATCACTCGCAACAGGGCGCGAGAAGTGGCATCGTTCTCCTCGGCAAAGAGTAAGACTCGAGGTGCGGTGGACGCCAAGCCAAAGAAAGACTGATCCATGTTTTTAGCCGTGACTGGTATCGTCAGGTCTGGACTGGATTCGTCAAAGAAACTGGCAATCTTTTCCTCGGCGTAGCCTTCGATGTCGTACGAAGCGGGCGAGTACGTGAGCACTTCTCGATCTTCCTCTTCGTCCGATCTCGGGAACAACAAAAGTTCCACGCACGCGTCCGGTGATTTAGCAAAGATGCCAAACTTGTCAATCAAAGACTTAGACGCGTCGTCCGACTCGTTTTCGGGAACGATGACTTCGTGCATCGGCAAGACGCCCTCGAACGATCGAAGCCTACGCGGAATCGCTTCAACCACGGACGCACATCGCTCTTCCGCCTTGCTGAAGACGACAAACTGCATCTTATCCTTCTTCAAGACGTTATCGGTGAAGTCGCTCGCCTTGAGCGGGGTCAAGACGGACATGGATGCGTACTGATCCTTCTTTTGCTTGGCGTCGTCGCCCGCGTCTCCGCCCGCTCCGCGAATCTCCATCTTTAGCTCAACCTCCGGACCGGCGTGCTCGGTTAAAAACGCGAGCACAACCTCTCTTTTCATTGAATCGCTCTCGAGAGGTATCGGTGCCGCGGAGGCGTCGGCGGGGTAAACCACCAGACGAGCGCCGCCCGTCGTCGTCTCCGATTGTTCTACGCCTGGCAATTGCGGCGCCTCCGAGCCCTCGTAATACACCTCCACGAATCGCATTCGGCCCTCGAGAGCGTGGGAAATCGCCTTGAGCAACGACGAAGTCGTTTTTTTGTTCGTCAGTAACACCGCCTTGGGGAGCTCACCATCCGTTGACGTCGCGATGCTTTCCTTTGAGACGCCGTCGGCACCCGCGTCTACGCGTTCCACGAGGTACGACGGCAACGACTTATCCGCAAACGCCGCAATCGTTCTCGCGCTCACGTCCATCATTCGCCCCGTCGAGTCCGCGAGCGGAAACGTCTCCGGAAGCTTGACACTCCTCCGTTCATCGTACGGATTGAGCGTCGCGTGCGTCGGATAGGCTAAAATCGCCGGCAACTGTTGCAACCGCACCAAACTCTCAAACTTTTCCATGTCCAAATCCTCCGACAACACGTTGAGGGACCCAAACTTCACCCCGAGTTTTTCCCCTGCCGACACGCTCGCCTTGGCGAACTCCTTTTCGATCATCTCGCACGCCGGGCACTTGTCAGCGTCCGCCGTGAGAGAAACCATCCACGGCTCGCGCGAGCGAAGCACGTCCCGCTCCAGCGTCTCCAGCGTCAACGGAACCACCGAAGACGCCGACACCGTCGCCACCGCGAACGCCGAAACCAACACAACCACCGTCACGATCGTCATTCGCATCGTTCGCGCCGCCATGATCGTTGACGACGCCGACACCGCTGGAATCCTCGTTCGCGTCATCTTACTTTCGATGCACGAAACGAAACGAAACGAAACGAAACGCGCGTCCGTCCGTCCGTCCGTCTTCCTCGTCGGCCCGTCTCTCTACGCGCACACACACCCGGTGACCCCAAACTCGTGACGACCGCCTCACTCCGACGCCGCCGTCCGTCCGTCCGTCCGTCCGTCGTCGACTGACGCACCGAAGGATTCGGTTCGGATTGACGCGCGCTCATCCATCCATCCATCCATCGATCGATCGATCGAAATCGATCGAGCGAAAACGCCGACATCGCGCGCGCGCCCACGCGTGATTTCCATCGATCGCCCCCCAGGTCCAGGTTCCAGGTTGGGAGGTTCGGCCCCCGGGTGGAGATCTCGGATGCGACGAGACGTACGTACTACCGCGCGTACTGTTTACACACACGCAGATCGCGATAGTCCCGATCCCGAGATTCGCGATCGGTCGGTCGATCGATCGGTCGGTCGCGCGCTTCTGGATAAAATCGACGGGTCACGAACCGCGAATCTCGGGATCGGGTGACCGGCGCCCGGCCCGGCCCATCCCGAGGGTGTCGTTCGGTCGCGTCCGTCGCAACGGCATACACGCGCACGCGAAACTTTCGAAAGATGATGATGCAAGCTCTCACGTCCACCAACCTCGTCTCGGCGAAGACGGTTCGGGTCGCCGCGAAGAAGCGCGGACTCGTCGTCATGAACAACTCCTCCGGACCGAAGCGGGTGCGTCGCGAACGACGCGCGAGAGCGAACGAGACGCGGATGCGGACGCGAGCGACGGACGCGGGGCTCCAAACCCGAGTCCCTCGGTGATTTATTGAATCGTGACTCGTCGTGGGAAGGACGGTTTCGCGTTCGCGGGTCGGAGGGCAACTCGACGGAAACGCGGACGCGGTGGACGGCGCGGCGACGTCGACGCCGACGGACGTCGGGGATGAATGCGGGGAAATGTTTTCGTGGCGATACCGCCGCGCGGGAGCGGCGTCGGGGGCGTCGCGGAACGCGTGAGAGGTCGATCGCGCGTCTCGGGTTGGGTCGAGGGGTATCGCGATCGGACGATCCGCGATCCGATCCGCGAGGGAGCGACCGACGGGCGGAGGCGACGACGATGAGAGAGAGCGCGGTGACTGACGAATGGATGCGATTGGTTTTCGATGCACACGCAGGGCGTCAAGGCTGCCCCGGCGCAGCGCAACGTCGGCTACAAGGGCTCCACCGAAGCTGGCTCGGCCCCGAAGACGTGCGTATCTATCTCTTTGCGTTATCTTTTCTCGACTCGTCGCGACCTGTATCGATATGGGTAAACAGTCCGTATTGTTGGTTTGGCTGGTGTTGGCGGCGTCGCGCGGTGAAACGCGCGGCGGATGCGAGAGGGAAACACTCGATGATTTCTTTGTTAAACTCGAGACTGACGGTTGATTTGGCTCGCTCGTTTCGTTTTCTCTTGTAAATTTCAGGCGCAGCGGTAAGGCTGGCTACGTGTACAAGCTCGGCATCCGCAACGGCAAGGCCAACGTCGACGAATACTCCCCGATCTGGTCCCCGCAAGAGTTCAAGTCTGACGGTGACAAGTACGAGGGTAACTTGCTCTACTGGGCGGCGACTGTTGCCGGTGTCATCGGCTCTGGCGCGCTCGCGATCTACCTCACCTCTGCGCTCTAAGCGGTGCTCGCAGAGTCGTCGAAAGCCGTCGCGTGCAGCGGTGGCGTTCGTCTTTAGCATGGTGAAAACGTAGAGAGCGATCGATCGCATGTAATTCACAACGAAGCGCCTAGCTTGCGTTAACGCAGCTTCTTCTCGTGTAAATTTCCTATTCGCGCGCACATGATTCATCTCGATGCGTTGACTCGAGGACGATGAAAATTGCATCGACTGGAGGAGCGTTGACTCGACTCGGGGGCAAGCCAAACGTTGTTGGCTAAATGTTTTTAGGGTAATATCACAAAAGTCGCTCGTCGCCTTCTCCTTCCTTTTCTCAGTTTGATTGTTGCTAGGTATTTTGTTTGTTTTCTGTACAGGTGTTGTTTTTTTCGTTGGAAAAAAGTTGCGTCTTATCGGGTATCCTTTGTTGGCGGAATCGGTTTGTGTCGTGTTTTTGTTCTTCTTTTACGTCTTCGCTCGTCCCATGACGCAGTGAGACGACTTTCTCGACTGATGATATGTTAGGTGTTGTGGACGTTGTTTTATTGTCCGTCACCCTTGAGTTGCTTGGTATCGATGGCTCCCATCATTCCACCCATGCCGTCGCCGCCAAATTCCTTCATGGCGAGTCGTTGCTCTTCGAGATCAACCGTCTGAGTGGTGTTCTCGAGCTCTTCGCGAGCCTTGGCGCGCGCTTCTTCGCGTGCGCGAATTTCAGCTTCTTTGGCTTCTTCGACGGCGCGCTTCTTCGCTTCCTCTTCAGCCTTCTTTTCAGCTTCGAGTCTGGCACGTTCGGCTTCGGCTTGAGCGGCGTCCTCTTGGCGCGACTTGTCGAGCTGTTGCTTTTGTTGAGCGGCAGCTTCGAATTCGCTCCACAGGTCATCAGGGATGGCATCTTGAGTGGCCGCTGCGGCTGGCGCCACCGGGGCGGACGGAGTGTCCGACGAAGCGAGGGTTTCCCAGCCAGACGGATTCTGGATGTTTACCGCAGCCTTGGAGACGTTTTGCTTGATGCCCGGCGCCTCGTTGGCAAAGACGTTGGTCGACTGATCAACTGGGATAGCGCCTGGTCTAGACGTCACGGCGGCAGCTCCACGCTTTTCAGGGTTGCTACCAGCACCTTCGGCGCTGTCATAGCTCGACGTATCAGAGTCGGAGTCGGAGTCATCGCTGTCGGATGCGGCGGCGGCTCCGGCGGCTGGCGGCGCTTGTGGTTTCTTGCCAGTCTGCGCGTCGACGACTTCCTTGTAGCTACCACCCGTCTCTTGCACGTGCTTCAACGTATCTTCGACAGCGGCGAGCTCTCTTGCGGCTTGGGCTTCGCGCATCTTGGCTTCGAGAAGCTGTTCTGCAGCGTTGAGTTTGCGCTTCTTCGGACGCAAGACGCCGCGAACGTACTTGTCGAGCTTCCACAAAGTTTCAGAGTCGAGCTCTTCAATGTTGATTTCAATCTCGTCGTCATCGGCTTGGTCCATACCCTTCTTGCGCTCACTGACAATTTGAACAACGCGACCTTGCTTTTCTTCCGGAAGCTCTTGCAAAAGCATGGTGAGATCGTGCTTCTCTTCAAAGGACATTTCGCGCTTGGGCAGCGCTGTCTCAGCACGAGCCGCGCGCTTGATTTCGCTGCGCGCGCGCTTCTCCTCTCTGAATTCCTTGTACACGTCTTCATCCATGCGCGCGTCGTCAAAGTCAAAGTCTGGATCCTCTTCCGGATCAGCCTTGCGCTTCTGGGCGCCACCACGGGATCTGGACTTTGGACGCGGAATGGGTTCGTCGTCGTCGAGGAAGTCGTCATCCTTGTACATGGCCTCTTGCTTGGCGCGTCTGAGCTCTTCAATCTCGCGGCGCATCTTTTCGAGTTGCTCGCGAGCTTCTTGAACGGCGACGGCTTCCTGACTGATGGGCGTCGCGGGAGTGTTACGAATATCAATCTCTTCTTGAGCCCGGATGGCTTGATCGTGCGCCGTGTATTCTTCGAGTTGGCTGTTCAACCACGCGTTCTCAAACTCATTCTTCATCACCGCACCCATGTGGCCGGCGTCAGAGTCAGGGGAGTTGTACGTCGCACAGTTTTGCCATATCAACCGCATGTCATCGCGGAACTGTTCCGGGTTCTCGTACTTCCGATCATCAAGCTTCTTCTTGATCGCTCCCAAATCCATCGGCTGCTTGATGATGTCGTAGTAATCGGGGATACCGAGGCGCACCGCATCGACTGGGTACAGGAAGATTCTGTGAAACTTGTGTTTTTTGGTCAAGTTGAGAACTTCGCGGCAACGTCTGATCATATCCTTATGACGGAGCTGTCGTTCTTGGTCAATTTCGTGCTCGCGCTGAAGTCGCGCGTTGGTGATGAATCTACCGTCACGCATCTTCTTGTAACCCGCACTCGCCATCGCGGCTGCAGACTTTTTGCCACCCTTTGACCCGCCAGAGCTGTAGTTGCTGTAAGTGGGCATCGACTTGACGGGTCGCGTCGACGTTGGGCGCGGTGGCGGAAGAGAGGCAAAGCGAGACTTCTTTTCCTCCTCAATCTTCTGCACCTTGGTCTTGGCTTCCTCGATGGCTTTCAGACGCGCCAAGAGCTCCTCCTTTTGTCGACGTTTTTGCTCCTTGCGCTGAATGCGTCGCAACTCGCGTTCTTCTTCGGTGAGTTCCTCGTCCGGCTTCTCGGGGATCTTTGCGGAATCGTCGCCAGCAGTCGGTGCCGCAAATACGCCGTCGGAAAAGTCGCCCTCGCCACCATCTGCCTTCGCGGACGGCTTACGAACGCGCTTCTTACTCTCCATCCAGTTTGCCTCGAACGGCGCGTAATCACCAGCTGGCATGTACGCGTAACCCTTTGGCGCCTTGATCGATTGGTTAATCGTGAGCAAAATCTCCCCTCGTTCCGCCTTGACGGCGTTTGCGAGCCACTTCCCCTGCGCCGCTTCTTGCGGAACATCCGCCGCCCCCGCGCCATCCGTTCCAGGCGTCGCCGGCGCGTCAGCCATCGTCGCGTCCTCCGGCACCACCGGTTCGGTGGTCACCTTTTCCGCATCAGCGGCTCCACCATTCTCAACAGCTACGACTTCCGCAGACATATTTTCCCACGGACGAAAGTCTTCTCGTCCGGCTTTGTCAAGGTCTCTGGAAATAAGATCTCGCGTCGGTTCAAACGCGTCTTCGTTCGTTTCTCCTGTGCGCATTGATTCGCACAAATCACCGAAAAGTCAGTCAACCACGTTCTCACGCGTCGTTCAAACCGCAAAATCCCGGCCGACGGCGTCCTCGCGTCACGCTCGACGAACAGTTGATTGGAAATTAAAATGCAGATCCCGAAATGAAAGCTTCAGAAGAACCCTCAAAGACCGAGACGCATTCGCCACCCTATACCCGCCCCGTCGTCGCGTAAAACCCCAACCCTCGGTGTACATCGAAGAATCCCTTCCTCGCGCATCGTTTCCGCGTCGTTTCCACCGTTTCACCCGTCGCAACCCGGCGATGCGCGGACGATTCACTCAGATTCTTCAAGAATGAATGAATGCCTCGTGTACGAAATTCCTTCTTCGAACGTCCCTCCGTCGTCCGTCGCGGCTTTTATCGCGGGTTTACGCGCGCGGAGGATCGATCGTCACCGTCTGCGTCGATGCTCGTCGCGCGCGTCGGCGGACCGTCGCGCGCGTTCGCTTCGTGCGTACGTACCGTCGTCGTCGGGTGGAAGGGGGTGTCGACGTGAGCACCGGGGAGTGAGGCGCCGCCGGTCCGATTGAGACCAAAAGATTTATGTCGTCAGGGTTGTGACCTATACAGTTGATACCTACATAGCTTTATGGGTATCTTTTATATTATACCGTTGAGATTCGGACATTTGGGCGAGTGGATAGAGGACGACTCGCGCGCGTTCGGATGAACGATTCGCGACGACGCGACGACGCGGGTCGTGGCTGTAAGTGTTTACTTTTTTTGTCTCTCTTTGGTATCTAGTGGTGTTACAGTGGGGTGAGCGTGGACGAAGCGTCGGCGGTCGTCTTTGTGCTAGTTTGCGTCTCGTTCGGCTGAGTCTTCGGCTCGGGCGGCGCCGCGCGCCTCTAAATACGCGAGCGCTTCCTCGGCTTTGGAGGCGCAGTCGGTGGATTCGAAACACTCGACGAGTTGCCAGACGGTGGTGTCGGTGGGTGGTGCGCCGGCACGAAGGGCGTCGGCGAACGCGCGCTCGGCGAGCGCGGGGAGCCTGGCGCGCGAGTACATCGAGACGAGCGCGTCGTGCGCTCGAGCCGGCACCGCGCGGAGATTTTCCTCCCCGACGAGGTCCCAGAGCTCTTTTTTGCGTTCTTGCGCCGCGCGCGTTTCGTTGTTCTCGCACGCTCGGAGCAGACTGCGGACGAGGGGCTCGGCGCGAAGCTCAATATCGCGGAGCCTGAGCGCTTCGGCGCGTGCGCGCTTTTCCTCCGCGCTCAGCGCTTCGCCTCTCTTGCGCGACGACGTCGATTTCGACGCCGCCTCGGCGTCGAGCGGGCGACGCACGACGCGCCGCCGGCGCGCGCGAGCCGGCGCGGTCGCGTCCGAGGCACGATCGGAGTCTGAATCAGCGGCAGACGCTCGCGGTGGTTGGAAACGACTGCGCCTCAACGAGGACGCTTTGTGCGCGATAAAACGCCCCACAACAGCCTTGTCGACGACGCGGCGCCCGGAGAAGGACGGTGATGACGCGACAACGCGCGTGAGGGAGAGCGCGCGCATGTCCATTGGACCGATGCGGCGCTGTGTGGCGCTATGCTATGGAGTTGAAGGAAACAAAAGGTACAAAATACAAAATCACCGGTCGACTTCGTCGAAACGATGCGGATCTAAATCGTACATCTTGCGCTGTTTCGGATCGCTGAGCGTCGTGTACGCGCGCTGTAAAGATTTGAAAGTTTTCTCCGCCTTGGCTGCCTCCTCTTCCGACGCTTTGACCCATTTGTCAGGGTGCCACACCGCCGCGAGTTTGCGATAGGCCGATTTCACAGCCTTGGCGTCGGCGTCTGGCTTGATGCCCAAAATGTCGTAGAATTTGCCCCCGTTCGGAATCTTGTGCCCGGTGCCGGTGGGTCTCTTAATATCGTGTGGAGAATTCGTGCGAAGCGCCTTTGAGGCTGCGGTGCGGACCATGTTGTCGATTCCTGGGTACGTTGGCGCGAGCGTCTGGGCAAATCTCAAATCGGTAAACGCATTGTGATGATCGCCTCGAGCGGCGCACATGGATGCCCGGAGAATGAAGGTTTCGTAATCTCGACCATTTAAAGCGATGCACTCGGTCAAGTCTTTGGAAGCTTTGGCGAAGCGCGTGTTCGCCGTCTCGTCGTTGACGGAGTCGTATTCGTGCAGCTTGAACACACATTCGGCACGCTTGCGTAGAATGCGACCTCGTAACCACGTCTTCATCGATCCCTCGGGTATGCGTAAGATTTGATCTAACAATCGAATTGCGTTGCTGTACTGACCGTCTTCGCAATCGCGCTCGGCTCGCTGAATCAAATCCTGCAGATGAAGTATTCGTCCGCCCAATTCGACGCACTTCTTACACGCGAAACAATCATACGAATCTCTGAACGAAGCGCTTGAGATTTCAGCCAGAGCTCCGTCGACGTCACCCATGCGCAAACGAGTCTCTGCAACGATGTACTTGCGATCGAGAGAGTCTTCCATCAAGGTTTTACATCGCTCGAGAGCCATCTCGTATCGTTGACATTGTACCAACGCCTCGGCCACGTTGGCTTTCGCGCCTTCAAAGTTTGGATTGGCGCGTAAGAGGCCCTCTGCGCTCAGTAACGACTCAGCTGCGATTTCTTCGTCAATATCTCGCCTCGGCAGCGCGGGCCTGGCTCCGTGTAAGGCTGCTTGCTCTTGACGTTTTACTTCGGCGCTCGCAGCGGCGGCGGCGTGCTCCGCTTCTTGCCTACCCTTGATAGCCTTTTCATTATCCGGATCAATCGTGAGAACCGAATCAAACATCTCGAGTGCCTTGTCCGGTAGCCTCAACTTCAAATTGGCTGTTCCCGCGCGAAGAAGCGCTTTGACGTATTTGGCGTCTCTCTCGATGGCGCACTCGGCGTCCTCGGCGGCGGCTCGGAAGCGTTCCAGCTTAATCCCCGCCGCCGCACGATTCGCGTGGTACACAGCTTTTCTCGGTTCTAATCGAATCGCCTCTGTGAACGCATCGAACGCCTCCTCGTACGCCTGACCGCGCATCGCCTCCATTCCTCTATCGTTTGCGTCCTCGGCGCGCGTCTCGTCGTATTCCCCATCCCTCCACCACGGTACGCTCTCCGGCCTCTCCCTCTGCTCGGTGCTCATCTCATTCAGCGACATCGTCAATCTAACCATCTTCTCCAGCTCCGCCGCCACCGCGGGATCCTTATCCACCCCCGCGCACCGCGCTCGCCATCGAAAATCCTTAAACTTTTCGCGCCTCCAAAGTTCTCCAGCTGTGCGCTCATCCGTCGCGAGTTCCACGCTCGCCGCGTCCCCGAACCCGAACCCGAATCCGGACGCGCCCGCCGTTTTCACGAAAGACTCGCTCCCGATGGTTTTCGCCTCGTCATCGGGCGAGCGCGGTCGTCCCATGGTCGCGCGCGACGCCCGACGCGCACTCTGCGGTTGCGCAGAAACGCCTTTTCGGGTCGTAACGCATGAAAACGTCCCATCGATCAAATGAAAATCGAACCTTGTTTTCACGCTGTTCATCGTGAGTACGAAGCGTTTTTTTATCCTATCGATTTTCTTTGAACCTGGTTGCCTTTTTCCAGGTTGGCAGACGGCGATTAGTCGCGATTGGACAATCACCGGCGCCACACGACGACGACGCCGACGACGACGCGCGAAGCGTCCGCGAGCTACGATGCGAACGATGCGCGCAAACGTGACTTTTGCGTCGACGACCCGTTCGTCGGCGCGCGTCGGCGACGGACGACGCGCGCGCGCGGCGGTGACGCCGACGACGCGTAAAGCGAAGCGAACGAGTGGTTGGGAACGACCCGCGCGCGCGATGACGCGCGGTGGGCGCGAACGCGGTGCGGTTTGCGTCGCGGCGGCGGTGAATGAAACCTTTGTTCAAGTGCCGGCGACGGAAGAGGAGGATGACGCGGTGGTGCGCGCGGTGCAGGATGATGGGGAAGGACTTTCGTTTGTGGTGTTTGGCGCGTCGGGCGACTTGGCAAAGAAGAAGATTTACCCGGCGCTCTTTGCGTTGTATTACGAGGGGAGGTTGCCGAAGACGTTTAAGATTTACGGATACGCGAGGTCCTCGATGACGACGGAGGAGTTTCGGGATAAGATTGCCGAGTCGTTGACGTGCAGGATCGACTGGTCAAAGGCGGGCGAGCAAGACTGCGCCGCCAAGAGCGAAGAGTTTTTTTCTCGGTGCGAATACGTGGCGGGGCAGTACGATCAGGCGGAGGATTTCAGAGCATTGGATGAGTTGATGACGAAGGAAGAGCGTGGGATGAAAAAAGTCAAGCGGGTGTTTTACTTGTCCATTCCGCCGAGTATCTTCGTCCCCGTGGCTCAAAACGCGGCGAGAGAGTGCCAAAGCAAGACTGGGGACACTCGAGTCATCGTCGAGAAGCCCTTCGGGAGAGACTTGAAGAGCTCGCGAGAGCTTACGGCGGCGCTGGCGAACGATCTGAGCGAAGAGCAAACCTACCGCATCGATCACTACCTTGGTAAGGAACTCATCGAAAACCTCACCGTGTTGAGATTTTCCAATATCATGTTCCAGCCGCTGTGGAACAGAAACTACATCCGAAACGTTCAGATCAACTTTAGCGAAAACTTTGGCACCGAAGGCCGAGGAGGATACTTTGACAACTACGGCATCATTCGAGACATTATGCAAAACCATCTTTTGCAGATCTTGGCGCTCTTTGCCATGGAGGAGCCGGCGAGCTTGGACGCGGAGGATATTCGCAACGAAAAGGTCAAGGTGATTCGGAGCATGAGACCGATCGAGATGGACAACGTTGCCCTCGGACAATACAAGGGTCGTGAAACAGACGGAAAGACTTTTCCGGCATACCTGGATGACCCCACCGTCCCGAAGGGTTCGCTTTGCCCGACGTTTGCGGCGATGGCGCTCTTCATCGACAACGCCAGATGGGACGGCGTGCCGTTTTTGCTCAAGGCGGGCAAAGCTTTGCACAAGCGCCAAGCTGAAATTCGCGTCCAGTTCCGTCACGCCCCGGGTAACCTCTACGGTGAACGCCAAGGACGCGTCGAACACGTCACGAATGAGCTCGTCATTCGTATCCAACCAGACGAAGCCATTTACCTTCGAATCAATAACAAGGTTCCAGGTCTGGGTCAACGTCTCGACCAGACTATTCTGGATCTTCAATACAAGAACGCGTACGGTGCCACCGAACTGCCGGATGCGTACGAGCGTTTGATTTTGGACGTCATCAACGGCGACAAGCGTCTCTTCATTCGCAACGACGAACTCGAGGCGGCTTGGAAACTGTTCACTCCTCTCTTGGACAAGATCGAGGGACAAAAGATTGCACCAGAACTGTATCCATACGGATCTCGCGGTCCGATCGGCGCGCATTACTTGGCCAGTCGTTTCAACGTGCGTTGGGGCGACACTGAGTAGATGTAGTAAAACATTAAGCAGCAGCAAGCAGCAGCAGCACAAATGAAAACTTAGACTCGCGACTTTTTTGTAATCAACAGAGAGAAGAAAAGAACAAGTGCAAACGCATTCAGCAACGATTATGGTTTAAATTCGATTAAAAGAATGGTGGGTTGAGGAAAAATTCACTGCGGAAGGGTGGTGTCGGCGCTCACTCTGGGATTTCGTAGAGCACCTTACCTCTAGACTTGCCAGCCTCGAGGTAGTTGTGACCCTCGACAGCTTGCTCGAGCGGGAAGCAGCGGTCCACGGCAACTTGGAGCTTACCAGAGGCGATCCAGCCGAAGATGTCGTTCGCGCGAGACATGAGCTCATCGCGGGTGACGGTGTAATCGTTCAACTTCGGGCGGGTGAGGTAGCCAGACTTGTTGATGAAGCGGAGCGGCGGGAACGCCGGAACGGCGCCAGAGGCATTACCGAAGGAGACAAAGATACCACGGCGGGCGAGGACATCGATGGAGGTCTCATAAGTAGCGAGACCGATACCATCGATCACAGCCTTGACGCCTTCACCCTTGGTGATCTCCATGATGCGTGGGACGAGGTCGACAGAGGTGTAGTCTTCGTAAGACGTACCCGGAGCTTCGTCGTACACGATGAGCTCGTCAACACCCGTGGCGCGAGCGATGTCCTCCTTGCTCTTGGAGCAGGTACCGATCACCTTGTAACCGCGGAGCTTGGCCATTTGCGCCGCCCACTGGCAGGTACCAGAGCCGGTACCGTGGATCAACATCCACTCGCCCGGTTGCACCAATCCGGCGTGTGCAGAGTGCGTGAGGTAGTGCGCCGTCATACCTTGCACACCGCACGACACCGCAACGTCGAGCGGCACACTCTCCGGCACGGTAATGACCTTACTCGCCGGCACCGCCGTGTACTGAGCGTAAGTTTGGAACACGGAAGAGTAGCTCACGCGATCACCAACCTTGACGCCTTGCGCGATGGCTTCGTCGCTCGCCGCCGCAATGTATCCGCCACCCTCTTGGCCACCGATGAACGGCAACTCACGCTTGTACAACCCGCTTCTGTGGTACGTATCGATAAAGTTGATACCAGAGAATTTGTTCTTCACGATGACTCCGCCCGGGGTCAACTTGGGCGTCGGGTAATCTCGTTCAATCTTCATGTTTGAAGCCGGGCCCGTTTCGCGGATCACCGCCGCCGTCTGCTCGCGTCAATCGTCACGTTTCGCGCGTCGTCAGTCATCGCGTCGTCGTCTCGCGCGCCACGGCATCCGTGTCGAGCCATCCTCTTCCTCGCGCGCGACGATCATCATCCATCATCGACCGGTACGACGCGCGGATGGATGGATGGATGGTTGGATAAAGAAGAGAAAATCTCGATCGGCGGCGGCGCATTTTCGAGTCACTTCGCGACGATGCGCGCACCATGACGTCCGGGACGCCGCCAGAGGCGAACGCGCGAACACCGGTGAGGTGTTTACGCAGGGAGCGGGCGGAGCGGGACAACATTTTCAAAGCGGGCGGGCGTCGAGCGCGTCAGCCTTTGAGGCTTTTCAGGTTTTCTTTGAGGTTCCGTTGAGTCGGGTGCTTCATTCTTGGTTCATGAACCGTCAAAAGTGTATAGGGTACCTGGTGCGAGGGCAAGGAATGTTTTACAAAATGGGAAACGCTCTAGAATCGAAAAGCCCGAACGGGCGGATGCGCGGACGGCGGAACGGAGGACTCACGCGACGTCGGTGTCGTCGTCGGTAAATGTGACGACGGACTCGGCGTCGGAATAACTGAGGGGCGGGTCGGTGTCGCGCGCGGGAAGACGTCGGCGAGCGGCGTTGGATTTGGCCGACGCTTGGGCGAGCGATTCGCGAACGGCGCGAAGCGATCGACGTTGATCGACGGATAACCCGTCGATCGGGGTCTCCCCGGCGGCGTTGACGACGTTTTCGTTCGCACCCTTGTTGATGAGGTACTCACCGAGCTCAAAGTAACCGTATCCGTAGCAATAGTGGAGGGCGGTGTTGCCCTGTTTGTTCTTGGCGTCGAGGGGTACGCCCGCCTTGACGCACATTTTGGTGACGCGTTTTCGGTTGTTTTGTGCGGCGACGATGAGCACGGTGTTGCCAAAGCTGTCTCGGATGTCGACATCGAATTCAGCGAGGTTTCGGACGAGAATATCTTGCGCCTCACTGATTCTTCCGTTGCGCACCGCGCTAAAGACGGGATGCTGCGCGCCGTTTGCGTCGCCGCGTCGCGCTTGAGTTGCGACGTCATCCGGAATGATGAGCTTGCTGGGTGAGAACTTTTTGTACGTCGGAGACGCTCCGGAGTCTTGACCGCCACCGGCGTTTCCGTTCGCGTGACTCCTCTTCACCGCTGGCTCTGGAGAGCGCAACCAATCGGGTAAATCTCCTTCGTCCAAATCCGGCTTTGCCGGGCTCGGCGTGCTCGGCGCCGGACTCTGCTTTGCGACATTCGACGCGGCATATCTACGCTCAGCCGTCTCTTCTTCCCTCGCCCACATTTCGTAATCTTTCTTCGTATCCTTGAGCTCGTCCGCGAGCGAACGCACGCGCGATTCGCTCGCATCGCGCGCTCTTCTCAAGGCGTTGATTTGCTCCAACATGGCGCGCTCCTTTTCGGTGAATTGTTTCGTCGTCTTGCGCATTCTATTCAATTCCGTCTTCAATCCCGCCTCACCCACGCCGCTGAGATCGCCGTCGTCGCGAACGACGGAATCGATGTTAACGTCGCGCCCAGCCGCGGCTGCCGCCGCCGCGACAGCCTCTTGTCGTCTCGCGGACACGTTCATCAATCGTTTCTCCTCCTCGCGCAATTCCGCAACGCGCCGATCCGTCTCTTCTCGCTCGCGATTCAACGCCGTCTCTCGCTTCGCTAAAGCCTCCTCTCGAACGCGCAACGCATCCTCTTCGCGCTTAACTTTTAATTCACGCGCGCGAAGGCGTTCCTCAGCCTCTGCGCGATCGATATCAAATCTCAAACGCGCCGGTTCGTCCGCGTCGTCCTCTCGAGCGCCGGCGTCATCCGGCGCTAAATCCACGGGCGCCTCGCGCGCCTGTTCAACCGACGACGCGGCGACGACGATCGGGCCGAGCGCCTCCGCTTCTGCGTCTAAGTCTTCTATCGTCCGCCCGCCTTCTAGCGAACGCATCGTGTCATCATCGTCGCCACAGAAGCACGACGTCAACCATCTAAACGATTTCAAACGGCGGCGTCCTCGTCCTTCGCGCTTCTTCCCTCCATCGTCATCTTCGTCATCCTCATCGTACGACTTGGAAGCTGAATGTCCTGACGAACTCTCTACTACTCGATCGCCTTCACCCGTCGTCGTCGTCGGCGGCGGCGTTCGTCGCTCTTCCTCTTTTCCTCCTTCGCTCGACGCCCGCTCGCCTCGAATCCGCGCGTCGACACCCATCCCCGCTCGTCTCTCCTCCATCCTCGCCCTCAACCGTTCGCTCAACCGAGACGTCGTCGACGACGTCGACGCACCACCGGAATCCCCTCCCGGTCGTCGTCGTCGTCGTTCGCGATCCGGCGACGAAAGCCTCTCCCGAACCACCGAGGAGGCGCGCGAAACCGTTGCCGAAGTCGACGTCGTCTGCCGACGCGCGTTCACGGCGCCCCTCGCGTGA